>Ga0172372_10000219_pt1 | contig 89280 bp, 81 predicted proteins | sample LakKiv5m_2_FD_114544 | JGI IMG/M metagenome (GOLD analysis project Ga0172372, IMG submission 114544) | Freshwater microbial communities from Kabuno Bay, South-Kivu, Congo - kab_092012_9.5m | ecosystem: Environmental > Aquatic > Freshwater > Lake | place: Democratic Republic of the Congo... | reverse complement strand
TCCAACTTGGATTTGATCAACATCAATTTCCCCATATTTAATTGATCTCGCTGAAGTTATCAAATTTACATTATTCCGACTTATCGCAGCCGATAATTCATCGATATATATCCTATTATTTTTCTCTATGAAATTTACATCTCTTGCCTCTACGCCAGCTATACCAAACTTTCTAAGGTATTTTTGTAAATTATCTTTCTCCCTGAAAACATCCTTCATGTTTTTTATATCAAGCGGCTCACTATCGCTTGATTTTACAAATATTTCTCCACCCTTCATTTTTATATTTATAAAATGCAGGTCATTTAATATAAACCTATGAGCAATCAATTCAATTTTCAGTTCATCAAATAGCAGTTTATTCAAATTGGTCTGATTTATTCTTACTCCCATAAATGATGTTGAAGGTGGGAAAAAACCGATTTCAAGATTTGAAAAATTTATTTCTACATTTACTTCTTTTGAAAATTTATTCACAAGGGGAAGAAGGACGCGCTTTGAGAACAACTCAGTCTGCACAAGCTGAAGTACAAAAAATACTACTGAAAATACAATAGTCAAAAAGGTAAATATTAGCCTATTAAACTTTATCACTATCCGCCAATTCTTTCTTCAAATTAGTTATTAATTTTTCTACTGAAATACCTAATCGTACTTTTCCTTTTTTCTTCATTGAACTTTCAATCATAAAAAGAAACGCAATTTTTTCGTTTTGTAGCAAGGGTAAATTCTGCACAGTATCCACCACAATCTTTTCCACCCTCTCATAATCCTCAAGAGTCATCAGTGCTTCGCACAGCAAATAATTCAACCTTATTCTTTCATCTAGCTTTAAATTATCTTTGAAATATCTTGAGTAGATTTTTAAACAACTGACCGGGAGATTCATAAGCAAGCTGCTCGTCATCCAAAAATCTAAATTTTCCTGAATCAAGTATGGGTCTACACTGCTCAATAATCGAGAGAAGATTAATTCAACTTCTAATTCACCGCTGTTACTTACTTCATTACCAGAAATACGTTCTTTGTAAAATTTTCTTATTGGTAGGAGCCCCATCCTAATCATAAATGTTTCTTTATCAAAACCTAATGATAATTCCGCTGCTCTAATATTTTCTTTTTTTATAATTTCTCTAACATCGCCTTCAAACAGGTCTGCTGCAAGATCAACCTCGCCATCAGTTTCGACTACAAAGATTGAATCTTTTTTTAAGTTATTTATTTTTTTTGAATAAATTTCTTTTTTAACATCTGACAGCTTGGCAGTTTCCAAAACCTTCTGTGCCATTGTCTTTCTCTTTCTTGCACAAAGAATATCAAATAATTCTTCATAGAAACTTTCTGTAATTTTACCCGACGCAACTATTGAATATAGGCAATTAACCCTTTCTTTAATTGTATATTTATCTTTTGTATGTTCATTTGATAGTGCAAGAAGCTTTAAATCTGGGGCAAGATCATTAAACTCCAGCTTAGAAAAATGAAGTAATTCAATTAGTTTTTCAGTTAAAATATTTGCTGTTTTTCTATTTCTAAGAATGGCATTATTTAGTTCAAGAAAATTAGACGTAAGGAGATATATTAATATTTCTAACTCAATTAATTTCGGCTGCGCCAGAAAGTCTTTATATTTATTAATTAATTTATAGAGTGAGCTTAAATGCCTTCTTTCTTTCGCAAAATTTATTAATTTTTCTAACTCATTCTCTGCTTCGAGCAAATTTCCTACACCCCTTAGAAAATCAATATATAAAATCGACGTGCTAAAATTGTATTTGTATAATTTTAAATATTCAGCATACACATTTTTGATTAATTCTTTTTCAGTTTGACTTGGCTCTGCACAAAGTAACCATCTGTAAATCGGTAGTAATGTTTTGTGATTTTTTTGTTTATGGGCCAAAGGTATCAAAAGAAAATTTTGATTTATACCTGGCTCAGGTTTATCCTTCGGATTAAAATCCTTTATGATTTTTAAAATTGCTTGATCAAATTCAAACGCTGCGACAAGACTAGAGAAAGTGCTTTTAGTTTCCATTTCCCACTCATTTCAAATAAAGCTATTTAATTGAAATTATAGGAAATTTTTAGGTAAAAAATTAGTTGAGTAATTATTTCCTCTAAAATCCTTATGGCCGATAATTCTCTTATGTAAATCAATATTTGTTTTAATTCCTTCAATGACCATTTCGTTTAAAGCTCTGTTCATTCTATTTAAACAACTTTCCCGATCAAATGAGTGAGTTATTACTTTTGCACACATTGAATCATAAAACGGAGGTACGCTATAACCGGAATATATGAAATCATCAACCCTAACACCAATGCCGGCTGGACGATAATAGTAGGTTATTTTCCCAGGAGAAGGCATTGCTGTATTTGGATCCTCTGCATTTATTCGACACTCCATTGCATGCCCAACAAATTTTATGTCCGACTGAGAAAACTTTAACAATTCTCCCTGTGCACTAAATATTTGTTGAGCAATTAGATCTATTCCTGTTCTTATTTCAGTGATTGGATGCTCCACTTGAATCCTAGTATTCATTTCCATGAAGTAGAACTCTTGAGTATCTTGATCATATAAAAACTCTACTGTGCCAACTGAGTCATAATTCACAGCAGCTGCAAGTCTTATACCCGCTGAACAAATTTTTTCTCTTAATTTCTCATCAATTACCGGGCATGGTGATTCTTCAATTATCTTTTGAAATCTTCTTTGAATCGTACAATCTCTCTCACCTAGATGAATTAAATTACCATGTTTATCACCTAAAATTTGAACTTCGATATGCCTAGGTCTCTCGATATATTTTTCAATAAAAAGAGTATCATCTCCAAAGGCTGCTTTGGATTCGGCACTAAGCACTTCTAGAGCTTTAGGCAAGTCATCTAGATTATCAATGCGCCTCATTCCTTTGCCACCGCCGCCTGCGCTTGCCTTTATAATTACTGGCAGACCGAGGCTCTTAACTTCTGAAATTATGGTCTCTATTGGTTTATTTTTAACAGATATTGGCTGAAGTATTGGCACTCCAGCTTTTTTAGCAATTTCTTTTGATTGAATCTTTCCACCCATGGCCAAAATACAATTGGATGAAGGGCCAATAAAAGTTAGGTTCCATTTCTCGCATAACTTAGCAAATTCGACATTCTCAGATAAAAAACCAAATCCTGGATGGATGGCATCTGCACCGGTTATTTCCGCAGCCGAAAGTAGTGCTGCCATATTTAGATACGATTGCTTTGACTTTGCAGGACCAATACAAACAGACTCATCAGCTAATTTAACATGTAATGATTGCTCATCAGCTGTAGAATGAACTCCAACGGTAGCAATTCCGAGCTCCTTGCAAGTTCTTAAGATTCTGATAGCAATTTCACCTCGATTTGCAATTAAAATCTTATTTATTTTTCTTTTCTGCCCACTCATTAGCTTTTTCTTATCTTGAAAAGTGTTTGGCCAAACTCAACATAAGTTTCATTTTCGATACATATCTCGTCTATGATTCCAGACACATCAGACTCAATCTCATTCATTATCTTCATTGCCTCAATAATACATAAAACTTGGCCTGGAGAAACGCTCTGCCCAACTTTTCCAAAGGGCTCCGAACCTGGAGAGGGTGAAATATAAAAAGTTCCAACAAAAGGAGATTTCACTTCCACAAAATTTGAAGATGACTTATTAGAAGGTTTTCCAACAGGCTTAATATCAACAGATGAAATTTGTGACTCAACTTGATCTGAAATTGTCAAATTTGGCTCAGTAAATGAATTTTGATAATTGACTTTGCTACCACCAAAATTTACAGAAATTGAGACATCTTCATTTTCATATTTTAATTCTCCTACTGCATATTTTTTTGCAAGCAGAATGAATTCCTCAATTTTTTTTAATTCCATAATCCACCAAGCTGTTTATTTATTCACTCTTTCAACATATTCACCAGTTCTGGTGTCAATTTTCAACAGTTCACCTTCTTTAATAAAAAGTGGGACACTCACTTGCAACCCAGTTTCCATTATGGCCTTTTTCATTGCACCTGCCGCTGTATCACCCTTTAACCCTGGATCAGTTTGAGTAACTTTTAATTCAACAAAATATGGGAGATCAACTGAAATAATTCTGCCATTCCAATACAGAACGTTTAGCTTAATTCCCTCTTGTAAATAATCTTTGCTTTCACCAACCTGCTCTTTTGTGACAAAAATAGATTCGAAATTTGATTGATCCATAAAATGGAATCCGTCTGCATCTGAATACATGTACTCCACTAACTTTTCTTCCAAGTCAGGTCTAGTACAGCCAGTTGAAACACCTGATTTAAAGGTTCTCTCAATCACCTGTCCAGTTTCCAAATTTTTAATTCTACATCTGACGAATGCGGAGCCTTTTCCGGGATTTGTAAATTCACTTTTTAAAATGATATAAACCTTTCCTTCCAATTCCATTTTTACGTTTTTCTTCAGATCAGATGTATCAAACATATATTCTCCTATTTTTCTGTTGTTTTATTTAAAATTGCTAACACTGCTAAAAAGTACCCTTGATAACCAAGACCCTCTATAATTCCATCTGCCGCCATCGCAGTTATTTTTTTATTCCTAAACTCTTCCCTCTTGTGGGTATTTGAAATATGAACTTCAATTTTTGGCAAAGAAACAGATTTGAGTGCATCTACGATGGCGATGCTATAATGTGAAAAAGCACCAGGATTAAAAATTAAACCAGAATACTCACCATTACCTAATGAAAGGGAATGGATTTTTTTAACCAATTCATCTTCAGAATTTGTTTGAAACCAAACAACTTCTATATTGAGATTGAATTTTTTTATTTCTTCACTTATCAACTTAGCTATATCGAAGAGGGTAAGGCTCCCATATATTTCTGGTTCTCTCGTTCCCAATAAATTTAAGTTCGGTCCATTTAGGGCCAAGATTTTTGCCATAACCGTTCCAAATTAGTCACAAAATCGTACCCTAATTTGCTAGGCGTAAAATTGTCAAATTAATTGTCTCGGATGTTTAAACTTCAATCTCGTTGCGCGGGGCGCTCTTTAATGAATTCATAAAGTTATTTAACCTACTAATCACCTTTCTCTTAAGGAAATTTGCCTTAGTTTTAGTCTCAGGCATATGGCCCTCCGCTAGAAATGGTCCTTCCTCTTTTAAATGACCTTGATCTTTATGCAATAATTTCAACTCCCCTTCACTAGGATTTTTAATTTCTTGTAATCTCTTTAGGGTCATCTTATCTTCGGGAGCCAAGATTAGTATTTTTTCTAACACCTCAACTGCTTTATCTCTTAATCCTTGATTCAAATAAAGATCGACCAATGTATGAGTGATAAAGGTCGTATCCCTTTTTTGATTTTCAAATTCCGCTGGCTTAAGAGCTTTCTCTTGTTTCACTGCTGTTTCAGGCAAACCACTATTTGGTTTTTTAATAGACCAATTTTCCGTTTCTAAAATTGTATTATCTTCATCAGGAATTCGTTGATTAGCAGAATCAATTTGGATCCAATTATCGATATCGATATCTCTAGATCTTACATTATTTAAATTTTCTGCTTTAAATTCTTTAATGGGTTCCGCAATTCTGTCTTTAATGACTGGACTAGTATCATATGAGGTTGCCATAAAAGCAGGCGAAACATGTTCCTCTAATATTTTTATTTTCTCCGCGATTTCTTGATCCCTTGGAATTAAAAATAAACAATATTTAAAGGAATCAAGGGCTTCGTCCTTTTGATTCAATTTTAGACAAATCTCGCCAAAAAGTTTTTGGAGCCTAAAATTATCTCTCTCAGTACCAATAAAGGGTCGGATCGTCGTATAGGCCAATTGATATTGGGAGACGTCAAAATAACAATTTGCCAAGGTAAAATATCCCAATTTATAGGTTGGATGCTTTTTAATTCCATCCTTTAACACGCTAAAGGCATGTTCCAAATCACCAATCTTTCTATAGGCTTCTGCAAGAGCTGCAAAAACTAATGAGTTTGGGTCATCTTCTAACTGATGCTCATATTTAAGAATTATAGGAGGCAGATTGCTATTTATTGCCATGAAAAAATTATGTCCTATCTGCGGCTAATCCGGCTTCTTCCTGATTTATAATTCTCGGGGTTAAGAAGATAATCATTTCATTTTTTGAAGTCTGTGGTGCATATGGCGTCCTAAACAACCAACCTATTAAAGGTATATCTTTCAGAAATGGTACTCCAGAGTGAACCTCTGATTTACTAAAATTATAAATCCCACCGATTACAATAGTGGATCCATTATCAACTAGTACACTAGTTTTGATATCTCGCTTTGCTTTATTCGGTGGCGCGTTCGCAGAAGGACGATCACCAAATTCTTCTTTACTTAGCACAATGTCCATTGAAATAGAGCCTTCATTTGTGACCTGGGGAGTCACCTCTAGTTTTAGCTTGGCATCAGTCTCTTCAAATGACGTGGTCGCTGCATCACCAATACCAGTTTGAATTGTGAAGCTTGTTGTATCAGTAGAATTAATTTCTGCCTTTTTCTTATTTTGAGTGATGACTTTTGGCGACGAAATTACTTTGCCCTTTGATTCTTGCTCCATCATGGCCAATCTGAAATCTAAGTTAAATAATCTGTTAAATCTTGAGATCGATACACCAAAAAATGTTGAATTTTCTCTTGTCGTTGCCGAGCTAAAGGAAAAACCAGGTCCTGCATTTTGCCCAGCAGTACCTGCTGCCAAAGTCCCTCCAATGGCAGTTGAAGCATCAGCCGATGTTGGAAGGGCTCCCATTGGATCGTATCCAAAACTTAGTCCATTTTTAAAACCGATTTCCTTTGCGTAAGATTCTCGCACCTCAACAATTTTAGATTCAATTAGAACCTGAGGTGTTTGTGTGTCTAAAACTTCAATAATTTTTCTCATTTTTTCAATGGTGCTTGGAACATCCTTTACGATAAGACTGTTTGTCCTTGCATCTAAAGAAATTTTACCACGTTGAGGTGTCAGATATTCTGCTAAAACTTTACTCAACTCATCAATTGAAGCATATGAAATGGGAAAAATTTTGGTTACCAGAGGCTCTTCATCTTGAACCAATTTTTTTGCCTTTATTTCAGCTTCCTTTTCTTTAGTTGCTTGCTCTAAAGTATTAATCATTAAAATTATTCCGTTCTTTTTAGCAACAAGCTTATTAAGTCCTAATATTGTGTCCAGGGCCTGATCCCATGGTACATTGGTTAACACAAGAGTCATTGGAGGAAGTTTTTTAATTTCCTCAGTTATTATGATATTAAATCCACTTGAATCGGCGACAATTTTTAAAATGTCTTCTACGGTTACATCCTTTACATTGATTGTTATTTTCTTCCCTATATATTTTTTCCGACCCGAGAAAGTAAGATTCTCTAATATGTCCTCTACCGATTCTGATTTTGGGACATGTATTTGTCCCAATTCTTGTTCATTTATTTTTTCCTCAAAACTTTGATTTAACTCAACCGTATTTTGATTGAATACTCCAAACCTATTTTCAATTTGTATATTAAGAGTATTGCCCTTCCTATTTAGACTAGACCTAACATTTTCCCTTAATTGAATCGCAATTCTTAAATCATTGGCAGTATTTGGTTTTTTGTAGGCTGATACGAAAACAACTGGCCCTGAAAATTCCGAGGTATCAAAAGCCCTTATTACCTTCTCAGTCGCCGCAGTGTCTTTTAAATCAATGATAATTTGCTTGTCTTCAGTTACATGAAATTTATTAACCTTTATATCTTCATTATCAAGAACCAAATCTAAGTTTGAAAGATCACCAGCCTGATTAAACTTTATAGATTTTAATTCACCAGCAATTAATTCTTCATTAACCATGAAAAAGCAAAACAGTAATAAATTTAAAATGGTGAAATTTTTAATTTTTGTTGGAAACATACCTCAATCCTTAAGGCAATACATCAATCCATTGACTCATACTAATGGTAGCATAATTTGTTAATTTATTTAAAAAAATCTAAAAGCCTACATCTTTACTCAGATACAGGTATTATGGTCTCGAGATATTCCTCTTGGTCATATACGTTAACAATTTTTTCAACCAGGACAATGCCTCCAGGAAGTATGGCCTTTATTTCGGCGCTATCAGGCCCAATTTTCATTCCTTCTTTCAAAATAAATGTGTCCTTTGCATCCCCTATTTTGGCCATAGCTCTTCGCTCTTTTCCAAGAAGTATTCCGACAACTTTCAATGTTGCCAATTGAATTTCTTCCAGTACTGGACCATTTGAAAAAAAATTTCCCCCTGCCCCCGACATTGTTTTTCTCTTTGTGCTTTTGGAAGGCTCATTTAATCGTCTAAACGGATCCCTTAATTCAAAAGGATTTTTTATATAAGTCTTTTGCTCTTTAAAGAAATTATATTTACTGGCATTGTCTTGAGCACTGACCATCATCGGAATTAAAAAAAGGAAATATATGATAATAATTTTTGTCATCTTATTCCTCTGGATTGTTCCTATTTCGTCTCTTCCTCTTCGGCGGTTCATCAGATGGCTTTACAATATTCTCAATACCTCTTTCCTCTTTGTGAGTCGGATTATACTTATAAACTTCAAGGTTAAGTTCTGTATCTATTAATTGAAACCTTCCTTTCTGCCTTTTATCAATTTTGACTAATTGTGCATCATAAACATTTAGTAATCTTTTTGCTTCTGCAATCTTTTCCAGAAAAATCAAAATCTGCAAATATGTTCCCGACGCTTTTACCTTATATAATTTTGAAAAATAAAATCCTTTATTACTCTCAATTCCAGGGCTAAGAAAGATTTGCTTGATATTTAAACTTTCCGCAATCGATGAGATCAAAGCTAAATTATCCGTGTCAGATATTTCTGATGGAAATTGCTGCTGTAATCTTTCAATTTCAGAAGCGACTTTTTCAATCTTTGTCTTGGCCTCTTCAATATCAGAAAAATAATTTTGAAGATCCTTTTTCTCTTTTTGCTTCTTTGATATTTTAGCTTCTAAGTCAGGAACTTCAGCACGAGAACTTTCCAAAGCAACATTGTGTTCCTCATATTTTGTATAGACCCCAAATCCTCCCCAGAGAATTATAAGGATCCAAAGTTGTGAAACTAAGCCTTGCATTACTGTTGTAGTGGATCAAATGAATCCACTCTCCCTTGAATTGTAAAAACTTCTACTCGCTTACCAGCGCCTGCATCTCCATCTTCGTTTGTCTTTGAATCTGCTAGCGTTAATGATTTCCCAAAAAACAAAGATTCATTGAGGAGGATGATGAAATTTCCAATGCTTTTGTATGAGGTAGAAAACCCTTGAATCGTTATCTTTTTTTCGTTGTCTATCGATATTTCCTGTAACCACATGTCTTCTGGAATATTTCTGGCAACTCTTTCTAAAATTTTATTAGGATTAGTTCGTGCTTTTATGATCTGCTCAACTTGAGATGATCTTTCTTTTAATTTTGACACCTGATTATTGAATTGCTCTAGTTGCTTTTTAACGATGTCATTTCCCCTCACTTCCTCTTCTAGCTTAGAAAGCTTCGCCCTTAGTACTTCCTTTTCTTGATCAATGGATACCAATTCCTCCTGCCAAGATGTGTAAATCGTATAGTCTGGGATATAAGTTAACAGGTAAGCGATTGCAATAATTTTAAAATTAACCTTGGATAGATCTACCCCTGCCACAGTTGGTAGCTTAAATGGCTTTTTCTGTTCAATTAAATTAATTTCAATCATTTACCAAACTGCCTCATTGCCAAACCCAATGCCACTGTTCCTCTGAAAGCAATATTATGAATTTCCCTCTCATCATATTTTTTTTTGTCATACTCAATACGGTCAAATGGATTAAGAACCGCAACACCAATATTTAACAACTTCTCCAGCCCCTCGACTAAACCAGGAATCAGGGATCCGCCTCCGGTAATTACACACTCTTTTAGGTTCTCATCCGAAGTTGAAGTGACATAGAAGTCAACTGTCTTCTTTATCTCGGTAAAAAATTGCTCTAAGACATCCTCTATAATTTCCATAATCTCTTCTGGTAGATTGCCGTTTTCATCCCCAGTTATTTTTAAATCCTCAGCTTCAATATAATTAACTCCCATTTGCCTTTGGATTTCCTCGGTAATCATATTGCCGCCAATATTCATTTCCTTGGAAAAAAGAATCGCGCCTGCTCTGTATATAATGAATTCGGTCTTTTGAGCGCCAATATCCATGATTATCCATGAGGAATTTGGATCACCTAGTTTATCCTCAAAGACATGCTCAAAAACATTCGTAATGGCGGTAACCTGAAGATCGACAACTTTTACTTTGATCTTTGCTTTTTCTACTAATTCTTTAAATGAATTTAAAACATCATTCTTAACGGCGGCAACAAGTACATCGACACCACCACCTTCATTTTCACCAAATATATGAAAAGCTAATGAACTGTTATCAATTGGAAATGGCAAGTATTGTTCAGCCTCCCAAGATACTTGGTCATCGATTTCTTCAAATGACCCACCCGCTAATTGAAGCTTCCTTGCAATAGCATTGGGACCATAGAGTCCTATGCAAGCAAAGGGTGCACTTGTTTTTATTTTGCTAACAGATTTTTCAATTGCAGCAAGAATGTCATCAGGTTTTTGGATCTCATCCTCTACAAGACAGCCTTCTGGAAGGTCTGTTGATGCATAACCAACAAGCTTAAAAGTATTCCCAGATTTTTTCAATTCAGCAACTTTTACACTACTGAGCCCAATATCTATTCCAATGATATTTTTTGGCCCTAAATTAAAGTTCTCTTTAAGGCTTGATAAAATATTTTCAATTTGGCCTTTTAAATCCTGTGCCGCCACAAAAGTCTCCTACTAAATTAGTATAGAGTTCACTGGAATTTATTTCAACAAAACAATGACTTCACTATTAAAATAATACCCAAAACTTTTGCTCCAATATTTCGGCAAAATATATCTGCATAATTGCGACTATGATAATGAAGGGGCCAAATGGTATTGGTGTACTTTTGTCAATTTTCTTTAACCCCAAGCCAACTAAGGCCACTAGTGATCCAATCAGACAGCTTAGAAAAATATTCTGGAGGATTACAATTGGCCCCAGATAGAGACCGAGAACACCATATAGCTTGATGTCTCCACCACCCATACCAACAACTCCCTTTAACTTGTAAAAAGCAAAAGTAACTCCTAATGGAAAAATAAATCCAACTAAAAAACCAAGGATTGCTTGACCAAAACGATTGGTAACTATCGCTAGAAATAAAAAAATTATGGCCAGTGCAATATTTAATATATCTGGAAGTATCTTATGTCTTAAATCAATTAAGAATAGGCAAGAGAGTAAAGTAAAGCTTAAGGCCAATGGAATGTAATATTTTAGCGACTCTAAATTACTTATTTCAAAGCTTAGATATACATAGAAAAAACCATTGAAAGCTTCAAAGAGCGGGTATTGGTATGAAATTTTGTGCTTACAAAAAGCGCATTTACCCTTTAAAAATAAATAACTAAATACAGGAATATTGTGAAACCATTTAATTTTTTCTAAACAATATGGGCAATGTGAACTTTTAAATATGAAGTCTTCATTTTTGGGAATTCTAAGAATTAGAACATTTCCAAAGCTACCTATTATTGCCCCCAGAAAGAATGTAAATAAGAATTTCAATGAAATTCCTTTTTATTAAATATAATGATTACTAAAAAAAATAAAAATGCGGAATATGAAATCCCGTATGCACTTCCAATAACGAAATAATTGCTAGGCAACTTATCGGCGTAAAATACAAAATCCTTCAAATTTAACTTTGTAAAGTCTGGTAGTGTCGCTTGATAGAACTCAATAAAATTTTTCACGAAGGGTTTATTTTTAACATATAAGAATTCCTTCAATTCTACGCAAGCATAACTACATCCATAGAGGAAAATGGTGTAAATAATTGCTGCAATATTATTTGTAATTAAAGAAAAGAATATTACCAGTAACAAAGCGCATACTGCTTCTAAAAATACAAAAAATATGGCCTCAAAAATAATTGGTTCAATCTTTCCTCCCAAGATTTTCAGCAAGAAGATTGTCGTCATTCCAAGAATTATTGTAGCTAGCGCTTGCAACAATAACACTCCTATTACTCGTCCTGTTAAAAACATTGCCCTACTGATAGGTCGGGAAAGGATCATATAGAGAGTTCTATTCTCAATTTCCTTACTAATCAGTGTCGCACCCATAAATATAGATATCGCCAATAGAGAAATTGACAAAAGACCTATTCCTACATCAAGAGCGATTTTATTTGGCATCCCATACGATAACTCACTTGCAATATATGAAATTAAAATAACGAGCAAGCTGCAAATCGCTATCATAATCAAAATTTTACTTCTCATTAATTCGATGACCGAAAATTTTGAAATTACTAATATTTTTAACAAATTTTCTTTCATAAATTAATTTATTGTTGGATAGACGATCTCTTCTAACGTTGGTGTAACCTTTTCAATGCGTTGTATTTTAAGATTAAATTCTATAATCTTATTACAGAAATTTCCTATCTCAGTATCTACAATTTCATAATACCAAAACTTTGAAGCACCTTCGCCTACGGTCTTTACAGGAGACCATGTCAGTTCTAAATCATCTGGTTTTAGAATCACGCACTCGTAACGATCTTCACTTCCTTTGCTTCTCTTGCTTTCATGTAATAATTTCTCAACTTCTCCCTGAAAAGCAATTTCCCCCTTTTCTAATAAAACTATTTCATCACAAATCTCTTGAATATCCGACAGAATGTGACTGCTAAAGAAAATACTCTTCTTTTGTTTCCCTAATTCTAAAATAATTTCTTTAAAAAGCTTCCTTCCAACTGGATCCAATCCGGCCATTGGCTCATCTAGAATTATAAGCTCTGGATCATGGATAACTGAGGTTATAAAACCCAACCTCTGCAGCATTCCTTTGGAATATGTCCTGATTTGCCTATTTATGGCATGATCTATTTTTAATCGATGACTCCAATATTCCAGTTTTTCTTTGGTAACCTTTTCCTTATGCATTGAAATTGAGGCCATCAAATTAATAAACTCTAAACCGCTCGAATGCTGATAGAAATAGGGCCGTTCAGGAAAAAATCCTATTTTTTCAAATTTATTTCTACTACCAATAAGACTTTTATCAAATTTTACTTGCCCACTATCTGGTCTAATAAAATCAAATAGAATTTTTAGTGTAGTTGTCTTACCAGATCCATTGGCTCCAAGAAAACCAGTTATTCTTTCGCTTTTAATTGAGAAATTTATCGAATCAAGAATCTTGACTTTCTTTTGCCAAAAATCTTGCCTAAACGATTTTGAAATATTTAAAAACTCGATCATTTTAAAAATGCAATATAAAATATGTACATGCCTAAAATCTTAAGACATTTTCCCTTTATATTACTAATACTATTTTTCGCGATTCAGTATCATTTTGGTTCATTTATTAATTTGGATAAGAACCTAATCACCATGGAAGAAAAGTCCATAAAGGTCAATTCGACCCTTTTTAATATTCTAAATTTTGGCCACAAGCGTCTTTTATCTGCATTAACTTGGACTAAAACAATCATGGACTCAGACATTTCCCATGATCGCAGCGCCAACTTAAATTCATGGATGTTTTATAGAATTAACTTAATAACAACTCTTGAGCCATACTATTACGATGTATACCTCATTGGCGGACAATATTTATCAATTATAAAGGATGACTTGAAGGGTGCCAGCATTATCTATGATAAAGGAATAGACTATTTCCCTCGTGACTTTTCACTCCTTTACAATGGTGGATTTCACTACTTGCATGAAGTAAAGGATCTTGATCAAGCCACTAAATTGTACCAAAGGCTTTATAATCTTGAAGGAAGCGTAGATAGGTTTCCTCTACTTCCTAGTATTTTGGCCAAACTATTATCTAAAAACATTAATATGGGCAGTAATTCAATCGCAATTGAAATCGTCACAGAAATGCTCTTGAAAATCCCAAAGGATCACCCCTTAAGAAGACATTATGAAAAACTCCTAGCTAAACTAACTACACAGAAGTAAATCGAAATTCCGCCTATTAAAATTGGCATTTCTATTAAATTTAACCTACTAAATTTATCGAGATATCTATTAGTTAGGACTTTCCTTCTCCTCATCTTATTAATTTCTCATTTCCGTGTATTATAATAGTAACGCTCCAAGATCACATTTCGGGTGATCCCATCTTGATTGGGTTTATTCGGGGATCTTGGTAGGTATTCGATCGCCTTTTTTTAATTATTGGGCTCTAAATGTCCAATTCATTTATGGAGGTTCCTTATGAGATCTTTTTTTCCAACCAAAAACGATATCAATGGTTTTACGCTTGTAGAACTCATGGTCGTTGTTGCCATTATCGGCATTCTTTCCGCGGTAGCTATTCCAAATTTTAAAAGTTATCAGGCTAAAGCAAAAACTTCTGAAGCTAAGCTCCAGCTGGCATCAATTTATTCCGCTGAAACTTCCTTAATGGGAGACTATGATTCTTATGCCTCATGTCTTACTTTTGCTGGCTACATACCGCCAAATGCACAAAATTACTACGCAACTGGTTTTGAGGCAGATCCTGTTGGCCCAATTAATGCAGTTACCACTAATGGTGGAACTGGCTGTGTTGCTGGTCAACATCAATTTCAAGCAAGAAAAAAGGTTGGTAGCGTTACACCTGTAGCAGCTGCGGAAATCAGTGCAGTCTCACCAGATGCAACTATACCAAATTCTGGAACCAGCTTCGTAGCAGCTGCCGTAGGTGTTATTAGCTCTGATGCTACCGCTAAAACCTGTGCCGCTAGCGGTGCTAGTTGCTGGACAATTACAGAGAATAAAATTCTTACTGAACAAAATAAAGGTTATTAATTTTTTATAAATCTTTGGTTTATTAAAAATGGGGACTGGCAAGTCCCCTTTTTTTATTCTCCACCACCAGCAGACATGAAAATTGGCAAGTACATTGCGACTAGAATTGTGGCAACAATCGAGCCTAAAACGACGATAATTAAAGGTTCAATTAGCTTGGTCATGTTAGTCACAAGTTCACCAACTTCCTCTTCGAAAACATCACTTATTTTCACTAACATTTGATCCAAGTTTCCAGTTTGTTCTCCAACTTTAATCATTTGATTAACCATATCAGGGAAATAGGATACCTTTCCAAGTGGTTCAGTCAAAGTTTTCCCTTCTATAACAGCTTTTCTTATATCAACTAAATCCTTTTGAATAACTCCATTATCAACGATGTCATTACAAATTTCCAATGCATCAACCAGTGAAACCCCAGAGCTTAACAGTGTTGAAAGAGTTCTCGTAAAATTGGCCAAATTCCCTTTAATAATAATTCCACCAAAAACTGGAGTTTTCATCATAAATCTATCAAAAATAAATTTCCCGATTGGAGTTTTTATCCAAGCCGCAAAAGCAGCACCTGCAACTATAAAAAGTGGCAACATTATAAGGGTATAATTTTGTAAAAAGGTTGATACATCAATTACGAATTGTGTTATCCATGGAGTCTCCTGCCCTGTAGAGGATAACATTTCTTGAAATTTTGGAACAATAAAAACCATTAATCCCCAAACGACTCCAGCTCCAATGAAACAAACGATCCCCGGATAGGTCATGGCTGATTTTATTTGGCTTTTAATTTTCTCATTTTTTTCCAAATGTTCCCCTAATTTATTAAGAATTGTATCCAGAATACCACCTGCTTCTCCCGCTTTCACCAGATTGCAGTACAACTTGTCAAAGCCCTTTTGCTTCGACAATGATTCAGCAACTGTTTTCCCCTCGCCAACATCTGTTGCAATTTTTTTTATTGTTCGCTTTAAAGTAGCATTTTTTTCGGACTTGAATAAAACTTCCATCGACTGAAGAATTGGTACACCAGCATTAATCATAATGGATAATTGCTTTGTGAACTGCATGAGTTCCTTCGCTGAAAATGCCGGCGCAAGACCCTTATCCACCATCCATTCACCAAAATCAAATTCTAATATTGTAGGTGCTAAAATCCTCTTAGGACGTACACCTTGTCCACGCAATAGCTTACGAGCCTCCCTTTGAGATGTGGCTTCTACTGAACCTCTCGACTTTTTACCAGCCTTATCTAGGCCTTCCCATTTCCACTTTGCCATCTATTTTACTTTCCAGTTTTTCCCTTTAGTCCTAACATATTTTGAAGTTCTTCTGGGACGGTAGAAAAACTCATCGCAGTGTCAGTGTCAATTAAACCTTTTTCCACTGCCCCTCTCAAGCTCTGATTCATGGTAACCATGCCAGTTTTATCCTGACCAATTTGCATTTGCGAATAAATTTGATGGATCTTATCCTCTCTAACCAGATTTCGAATAGCAGGAGAAGGAATTAAAATCTCAAGTGCTGCAAACCTTCCCTTTTCAAATGATTTTGGAATAAGTTGCTGGGCAACAACTCCTTGTAAAACAAACGACAGCAATGTTCTAATCTGATCTTGCTGATGGGCAGGAAACACGTTTACAATACGGTTAATAGTTTGCACGCAAGAGTTTGTATGTAGAGTACCAAAAACTAAGTGACCAGTTTCTGCAATTTCCAAGGCGGCTCCGATAGTTTCTGGGTCTCGAAGCTCTCCCACCAGAACGATGTCAGGATCTTGTCGCAACAAAGACTTTAGTGCTCGATGGAAATCTAAAGTGTCAGTGCCAATTTCCCTTTGATTTACCAAGCAACTTTTATGGTTATGAACAAATTCTACTGGATCCTCTAATGTGATAATGTGCCCAGCTTCGTTTTCATTTAACCGATCAATCATCGCAGCAAGAGTAGTTGATTTGCCTGACCCAGTGGGACCAGTTACAAGGATTAATCCATTTGAAACATCAGTCATCGATAAAAGTGTATTAGGTAAATTCAATGCCTTAAAATCAGGAATAACACTAGGAATTTGTCTAAAAACCCCAGCTACTGCACCCTTTGAGTAAAATACATTGGCCCGAAATCTCGCTAGCCCCTTAATACCAAAAGAAAAGTCCAATTCCATATTCTTTTCAACTTCATTTTTTTGTTCCTCAGTGAGGATCTGATAAATTAATCTCTTGGTGTCTTGTGCAGTTAAGTTTGGTGTTTTAACCCGAACTATATCACCATGAACTCTCATTCCCGGTGAAGTTCCTACTGTAATATGCAAGTCAGAGGCGCCATTATCTACCATCAACTTAAATAATTGTTGAATCTTAACAGACTCACCGATACCAGCTTCTTTTGTTCTTGTTAAGCTTCCATCCCGTTTTTTTAATTCATCACTCATATTTTCTCCACTTACATTTTATCGCTACCAGAATTTGAAACTGCTTCATCCAATGTGGTCAATCCCTGTGCAACCTTTGTTAATGCACACATTCTCAAAGTTTTCATTCCCTCTTTGATCGCTTGCCGTTTTATATCGTCTGCTGTCCCATGTTTTAAAATAATCTCCTTAACAGCAGGAGTAACGGGCAAAACTTCGTAAATTGCCACTCTTCCCTTGTAGCCTGTGCCACCACACACCTGGCATCCTTTTCCCTTATATGTTTTTATTTTCACAGCAGACGACTCTGCAATTCCACATGCCACAAGATCCTCGACTGGAGTTTGGCTCTCTTCCTTGCATTGCTCACATATTTTTCTACAAAGTCGCTGCGCCACCACAACATTTAAAGCACCGGTAACAAGAAACGGTTCCACACCCATATTTAGAAGTCTTGTAATGGTAGAAGGTGCATCATTTGTATGTAATGTTGAAAGAACCATGTGGCCAGTAAGGGCTGCCTCAACTGCTATTTCACCTGTTTCGAAATCTCGAATCTCTCCAACCATGATGATATCTGGATCTTGCCTCAAAAATGCCTTTAGTGCCATCGCAAATGTTAAGCCCACTTCCTTTTTAACATTTACTTGATTTATACCTTCTAGATTAAACTCGCATGGATCCTCTGCAGTAGATACGTTAACGTCTATGGTATTGAGCTCTGCAAGTGCGGAATACAGAGTCGTCGTTTTACCAGAACCAGTCGGTCCAGTAACCAAGCACATACCAAATGGTTGATGGATACCCTCTTGGAATACAGCTATTTGCTTTTTTTCAAATCCAAGTTTTGTCATATCTAATTGCAAATTCGATTTATCTAACAATCTGAGACAAACTTTTTCGCCGAAAAGACAAGGAAGTGAAGAAACCCTATAGTCAATCGGTTTGCCTCCGATTTCCAGTTTAATTCTCCCGTCTTGAGGTTTCCTTTTCTCTGAAATATCCATTGAAGCAAGAATCTTCAACCTAGATACAATTGGAGCCATTAATTTCTTATTCGGCCTTGAGACTTCTTGAAGGGATCCATCTATTCTAAATCTGATTCTAAAAATATGTTCATAGGGCTCAACGTGTATGTCTGATGCTTTCTTGATAAATGCTTCTGCTAATATTTTATTAACTAGTCTTATTACATCTTCACCAATTTCTTCCTTTTCTTTACCTTGTTGACCAGGTTCTTCATTTCCAGCCTCTGTTCTAACTTCTCTAATCGACTCCAATATATCGTCAATTGAATCAGTTAATCTGGAAAATATCTTTCTCCATGAATTAATATTAGTTAAAATTATTTCGACATTATGTTGAAATAATGTTTGCAATTCTGGTTTGATCTTAGAAATAGAAGGGTCAAAAACAGCGACTGTTACTGCTTTTGCTGTTTTTTGGATTGGAATAACTCTATATTTAATTGCATCACTTTTTTTAATAAGCGATAAAATATTATCGCCAATTTTTGCATTTGAGAGATCAATAAATGTTAAAGACCATTTTTCCGCTACTACTTTTGCAAATTTAACATCATCAAAAAAATCAAATTCAGTAAGCTTTAATTCCGTGATTTCATTTTCATTTTTATTTGCCAATAGAGGGCGTAGGTCCTTAACTGGCACCATACCTGTCTGGCTAATAACATCGACAAATTCTTTTCTAAACATTTTTCAAAATTTCCAATTACTTACTAATCGGTCCAAGGTTGTAAATGTTTAACGTGTCGAATTCAAGGGAGACTAATAAAGTTTGACTAATTTATTTCCCAAAAATTAATAGCGTGCTTTGCTTGAGATAAAAGCATTTCTAATCCGTCGATGTATTTATTTACTAGGACTGGCAAATGCTCTTCGTGTGGCCGAAATGAGTAATTAAAATCCCAAAAAATACAGTTGATATATTCAGTCGGTCTAAAAACAAAGTTACGCGAGCAAGAATTTACAATTAAAACAGATTCCTTCGTGCAATATCTACTTATGTTCTCATAATCAGGAAATTTCTTATGAGTAGAGCGAGAATATTGAATGGGTTTTTTGAATTTTAATTCTTCTATGGCATTTGTAAAAACCTCGGCCATTACTCCATTCCCTAACAAAATTACTTCGCTAATCTTATATTGATCCCTTAGTTGCGGAAATAACTCTTGTATCGCAAGATAGTCAGTATTGGTTGCCAAAATTCGGCCACTATCGTTCTTTACGGCATTTATTGGGAAACTTTTTTCATACGAATTTCCATTAAAAATTACTTGATCTATCTGGTTTTGAAATGATTTTTTATAAGGTGAAGTAATACTTAACCCATTTAATTTTGTAAGCAATTGCTTAATTGGTGGAATACTTTCCACATTTGGATAGTCTAGTAAATCATAACTAATTTTTTGATTTAATATTTTCTCATACATTTCCTTGGATCTTGAATGAGAAATTTCCTTTCCAATCAAACCAAGTCTGATCATTGAAGGCCTTCAAATAATTTCTTGCTGGTTTGTATATCAACTTTAATTTGGCTTATTAAATCATTCACACTCTTAAACTTTTGTTCGTTTCTTAGGTGCTTCTTAAATGAAATATTAAGCGTCTCACCATATATATCATTTGAAAAATCTAGAATATGTGTCTCAATACATATTTCACCAATATCTCCAAATGTAGGATTTTTTCCAATATTGGTAACTGAATTATATTTCATTCCGTTTACATCAGTGATTGTGGCATAGACGCCACAAGAAGGAATTATTCTCTCCTTGTTAATTAAAACATTTGCCGTAGGGAAACCAATTTTTTTTCCACGCCCAACACCCTTAATCACCGGCCCGCTTATAAAAAAATCTCTACCAAGATAAATGGATGCCTCATCAACCTTACCAATTTTTAGCGATTCCCTTATTCTCGATGAGGAAATTCCATCATTATTCATCTTAAATTGATTACACTTTATAAATTCAATCGATTTGGATCTAAAATAATTTTCTAGAAACTTTGAATCACCAGCTTTGTTGGCTCCCAAAGCAAAATCATGCCCTACAAATACTTTTTTTAACCCTTTTTTTGTAGTTATATGTTTATCCAAAAAAACTGCGGGTGCTAATGTACTAAAATCTCGATCAAAATGCATTTCAATCAAAGACTTAACACCAGCCTTTTCAAGTATGGCCCTTTTCTCTTGAGGCGTATTTAAAAGATAATTTTCTTTACCATGTAAAATAATTACTGGATGAGGATTAAATGTTAGTACAACTAATTTTAGATTATTCCGTCTGCATTCTTCCTGTGCTTCTTTCAATAGTTGTTGATGACCGAGATGGAATCCATCAAAATTTCCAATCGTTAGACCAAAATCCACGTTTTCTATTTCATGTATTGTTTTGAATATTTTCATTTACTTCGATCGCCTCAATAAAAGCTTTTGCAGTCTTCTTACTTAATGTAAAATTACTTTTCTTAGAATTTAACTCATATCTGGATTTCTCTAATTCTTTAATATATTTTTCTATTTCCTTCCTTTGTTCTTGAGACACCTTCAGATTTTTAAAAATAACTTCTACACTAAAAACCGGAACCTTATTTAAATTGTATAATTCCTTTAGTACCTCTTCATAAGTTGCAGATCCTGACAACATCTTCCGATATAATTTACTTGGAGTTTTGTTTCTCCCCCAATTACCAGTTGATGAAAATAAAAAAAATCCAAAGACAAAAATCAGAACTACAAAGATGGTCATATTCAAATTCGCAAAATTAAATATTACCTTCCCATCTTGTTTTAAAATCAGACGTGGTGCCAAAATTGACATTGTTACAATTTTTTCTTTTGCTTCTTCTTTTTCATCAGCGACAAAGTTATCGACCGGTTTTTTAATATCTTGGTTTTTATCATTAGTAGTCAAACTTCCTACAATTTCCAATTCTGGCAAACTTATTGATGCTTTTTGATAAACTCCCTGCTTTGGTGAGAAAAAACTTAACTCTAAAACTCGAGCCGGAATGTTCAAACTATTTCTACCTAACAATGTATACTGAAATACTTTCTTTGATAACCCAGGCTTAATCTCAACTAACTCTGACTTCGTATCAAAATTTTCAATAGCATCATTTGCATAGATGTTTGGAGCATTCATTTTCTCTAATGCACCATCACCAGTCACTGTTAAACTAAATTCAATTGGCTCGTTGACCAAATACTTTGTTTTTTCCATCTTAAATTCAAATTCATGCTCCCCAACCAGGCCAGTAAATGTTGTTGCATCATTTTGTGCCGGCAACGGCTTTACATTTATTGCAACCTTTTCACTATTTAATACTTTGTTTTTGAGACCTGCTGCTTGAAAGCCGAATGGTCCAAAAATAATACCACCATTCCTAGTTTCCAATTCGACTGAAAGTTTAAGAGGGTCAACAAATAAATCACCCGTTTTTTCAGGAAAAATTACAGCTGAATACTTAGCAGATTTATAAAAGTTTTCGCCAGCATATTCGACATTCATTGGATTTTCATTTGGCATATAAAAACGCTTAATAAAGCCATTTAACTTGGGGAATTCTTTTATCTCTGGCATTCTTGCAATACCTTTGCTGTACAAAAAATAATCCAACCTAATTGCCTGCCCTAGATATACATCTTTAGCTGATAATTCAGCCACTAAAAATGCATCCTTCGGTTCCCTTTTTTCATTAAGCACAGTGAAATTTAAATCTCCATGCCTCAATGTTTTATTGTCTAAGGTGACCTTAATATCCCTTATTTTATATGCTCCTGGCTTTGCTGCTTTTAGAGTGTAGTAATAAATTCCTCTCTTTCTAATTCCAACTGCTCCATTTATCATCACTGCTGATATTTTAATACCCTCTTCTCCTTTCGAAATCGCCTCCAGGCTACCTTTTTCGAAAGAAAAATATGGATCGCCTTCATAGTCTCCAATTATTTCAAATTTCATTTGAAATTCTTCATTAGCTATTGGCTCCTTTGGAGATAAATAGACCTCCAAAGCGCTGTCCTCAGCATAAGCAAAACTATAAAAGATATATAAAAATATAAATAATGATTTCACCAGTTTTTATCTCCCATGCCCTCACCACTTCTATTTTTCATTGCACCAAAAACTTTTCTTTGTAAGTTCTTATCTTCACTTAAAAGTTGGTTTAATAATCCCGGTATTTTAATTTGGTTTCTTCGCTGGCGCTCTTCCTTCATTTTCTCTTCTACTGTTTTCTTCTTAGATTCAGAAACTTTATTCTTGGGATTTTGTTTATCTTTTTCATTTTCATTTTTCACTTCAGCATTTTTCTTTTCTTCTTTTTCTTTGCCTTCATCTCCTGGCTTACTCTGCTTCTTTTCAGATCCTTCTCCTTCGCCACTATTTTGTTGGTTCTCATTTGAGTTTTGGGATTTTTCTTTTTCTTTTTTTTCATTTTTCTCTTTTTCTTCTTTTTCCTTTTTCTCTTCGTTTTCCATTTTTTCCTTTAAGAAAAAGTTATTGTTTTGGTGTATCTTTTTAAGCATCGACTGGTCATTTTTATTTTTTGCCTCTTTTTCTAATTCAGACATTAAAGCTAATCCATTTTCATAGTCCCCTGCACCAAGTAAACTCGTCGCTTGATTGAATTTAGCTTCAGGCCCAATCTCTTTCCCCGATTTTTTGGCTTCTTCAAAAAGAATTTTCGCATTCTCATAATTTTGAGCCTTTAGGTAATCTGTGCCCAATTTTATTCTGTCTAATGTATTCATTTTCTTTTCAACAACTTCTGTGCCATAAATTGGCATCCACAAAATCTGACCCATAATAAATAAGGTAAGGATTAATTGTTGATATGATTTAAATTGGCTTAGAAACCCTGCTAAGAAAAATAGTATTGCACCTATAGCTACGAGATAGTGTGATAATACCGGCCTCATACTTCCTGTGTCTTTTTCCATTTTCTTTGAGAACATTTTATTAAAATAGTTCCCAATCTCCTCTGTATGAAGACTATATGAAGTAGCTATTACATAACCAAAATTTTGAAAATCTTCTCCTATTGATTTAATATAGGACTCATCTAGTTTACTCATTACAGTTTCACCATCGTATTCTAAATGTCCCAAAAATCTTTTAGCCGAGTCTCGAATTGGAATTGGACCACCCTGCACAGTCCCTACACCAATGACATAAAGGTTTATATCGCTATACTTGTTTTCCAAGTCTATGGCCTTATTTTCCTCACCATCTGTAATTAGAATTATATTACCCATGGGATTTTCAGGATTGAACTCTTTTAAATATGCAATTGATTCATGGAGTGCTTGTTTTATATTTGAACTACCTCCCAAAATATTAGAATCGGACAAGGAAAACAATCTCGTATCTAGAAGCTCCAAATCGTCAGTAAATGGTACATATTTTTTCTGATAGTCAGAAAATAGGACAATTGAAATTTGACCGATATAAGAATTTTTAACAAAATGCCTAGCCAATAGTAAGCCCTTTTCAAATCTGTTTGGCCTAATATCTTCTACTCGCATACTATTTGATGTATCTAGCAATATAATTGTTTTTTGGTCTGGAATATCTAAATCTACCTTTTGCTCTTTTCCCCTTATATCAAACAGTGATGCTGATAAAATTATCAAAGCTAAGGAATAGAAGAAATAAGCTAATTTAATTTTCCAAGTTTGCTTTTTTATCCAGTACCTTTTCACTAGATTGATAAATTTTATCCTCAGAATTTGACTAAATAATATTATTAAGCAGCAGGTTGCTAGCGATATGACTCCAATGAATGGTTCCATTTTCATCATAATTGAAACCTAAAAATTAACGACTTAAATAATTCAATTAGCAGCAATAGAACAAATCCAATTTTCAAATATTTATAATATAAGTCCTTATAAATTACAGTCCCACTTTTTTCGATTTCTGTTTTTTCAAGTTCATTAATGTCCTTTAGTATTTGCCCTAGCGAAGAGTCATCTTTTGCATAATAAAACTTTGCATTGGTCATCACCGATATTTGATTAAGAGTTTCTACATCTATACTACCACCGGGAATATTTTGCATTTGACCCGGCCTAAATGATGGAATCCTTGCCCTCTCATCAGTTCCTATTCCAATTGTATAAACTTTAATATTATTTTTCTTTGCTTCCTCTGCTGATTGTAGAGGTGTAAGGTTGCCAACATTACTCACTCCATCAGTTAGTAAAACTATTATTTTTGTTTTGGCCGGACTAGATACAAGCCTTGCAACTGCTAAGCCTAAAGCGTCTCCAATATTTGTTCCGTTTCCTAAAAGACCCATATTTATTTCGGGCACAACTCTTCTAACTAGTTCAATGTCAGTGCTTAATGGCAGTAAAGTGAATACCTTTTCTGCAAAGGTAATTATTCCTACTCTATCTGTTGGCCTTAATTCGACAAACTCAATTATTTTCTTTTTTGCAACTTCAAATCTATTTGGATGAAAATCATCAGCAAGCATTGACCTAGAACAATCCACAACTAAATAAATATCATTAATTTCAATTTTTGAATTTGTTCGCCCCATCGGTAGCCTTGGCAACATCATGGAATATATAATATTTGCCCAGGCAAAAATGCCCAAGAATAAGAACGCAATCCTTATCAACAGCGCAAACTTGTTTTTAGATAAATTTGGAACTATCAAATTCGGCTTTTTAAAAATTGGAAAAAAGAACAAAAGCCATCCTAGAAATCCTAAGATCCCAATAAATGCTATTCCCTTACCTGCGTATTCTATTTCCATTCTTTCTTGAGATCCCTTATTCTCTTATTTAAATTATTTAATTCGTCAGCACTTATTTCCTTCTTATATTGAATCTGGTATCCAATATTAAATAGATCCATAAATTCGGACTTTAATTTTATTACTTTTTTCTTTTCACTTAATGAAAATACGAGCTTTTCCACATCACTCTTATTGGTCACCTCGTCAAAAAATGGCTTTTTGTTGCTTGTTTTATTATTTTTTTTGGGCTTTTTTACTTTTCTAACTATGTACATACCCAAAATCATAGCAATTAGAATTATTGTCATTATAAATATCTTAAGATTATTACCAATATTATAAAAATTTGGCGATGATACCTCATCAATAGCTTCCACCACAATCTTCGTATCCAGGCTTAGCGCTAAAGAAATATCATCTTTTTTTATCACAGTGGCCTTAATCCCATTTGGGAAACTTTTTAGGAATATTAGTGTCCCTCTACCCTCTATATAGTCACTGTTATTTTCATTTTCCCTTATATTTTCAAGCCCAAAGAATGCTACCTCCTTACTTCTACAACCCAAAAATGTTTTTTCTATATTTCTTGAAGATACTAAAAATGGTTCTTCTCCTTTCTTTGTTGAAAATGTGAATTCACATGGCTGTCCAATTTGGGGATTGCTACATTTTAAAGATAATTCAATATCGTACTCTGCCGCCATTGCAACCGATACCAACGAGAAAAATATGGCCATAATAATTATGCGAAGCATTTTATAAATTTTTCCAAATAGTTTTCTTCTAATTTAATAATTTTGATTTTACTTGAATTTTTTAGACTATCGTTCTTGTTATAAGTCGGCTTGAAAAATGAATTTTGAATACCACCTTTTGAATACTTTGATCCTAAAATATTAAATTTAAAAATATCCTGGTAATCCAAGGGGCTTATAATTTTAAATAAATGACTCCGCTTTGTTTTTAAAAACTCTAGTTCCTTTTCAATTTCTTTATCGACCGCATCTGTAAAAAATATTACCTCGCGCTGTCTTCCAACATACTTTTTAAAATACTCTCGCTTTTCCAAATCACTCATTATGACTTCTGTTCTAAAGTCTAAGTTTAAATTCCCTTTTTCTGTCATGAGACCAATTCTCACCAATTCCGCAATTAATTTAGCGACCCCTTTTTCACCTACAAGCGGGTAAATATTAATTGGTTTATCACATAGAAAAATAAATCTAAGCTTATCTTGTGTTTCCTTCACTAGTAGTATTAACAAGCAACAAATCTCTAATATCGCCTGTAATTTTGAAATCCCATTATCTCCGTAGAGCATGCTTGGTGAAAAATCAATGATATAAACCACCTCAACATTTCTTTCCTCTTCATATAATTTTACGTACGGTGTTCCTGTCCTTGCCAAAAGTTTCCAATCTAAAAATCTAATATCATCTCCTGGCGAGTAGACTTGGAAATCTTTGAATTGAAGCCCAGTTCCTTTCACATTTGATTTTAACATTCCAATTGAAAGGGAATTTGATCGTTTAAATAATCTCGTTTTTATTGCCGAAACAACTTTATGAACTTTTTCTAAATTCATAACAATATTTTTGCTATTTCAGATATAACTTGATTTGACTTAATTTGGTCAACTTGGGCCTCATAAGATAAAATTATTCTGTGCCCTAAAACCGATGGGGATATTTTTATTATATCCTCTGGGGTTACAAAGTCCCTCCCGGCCATCATTGCATTAAATTTTCCTAGTCGATAGAGCCAAATAGTTGCGCGTGGACTGGCTCCTATTGAAATAATATTTTTCATTTTCACAGGAAAAAAATCACTTCCGGGCCTTGTTGCAGTTACAAACTTAACTACGAAATTTTTAATTTTTTCATCAACGTAAATCTTTTCTACGTCAGCCTGAATTGATAATATGTCATCTGTCGAAAATATAGGGTTTATTTTTTCAATTGAATTTTTACCGAGAGATAGAATTTTTTTCTCGTCTTCAAATGAAGGATAAGACACATTTACTTTCATCATAAATCTATCTAATTGTGCTTCCGGTAATTGGTAAGTTCCCTCTTGTTCAATTGGATTTTGAGTAGCTAGTACCACAAATGGAGAAGTTAATTTATGGGTATCATCTCCAATTGTTACTTGTTTTTCTGCCATTGCTTCTAGCAAAGCTGACTGCACTTTTGCAGGTGATCTATTTATTTCATCAGCAAGTAATAATTGAGAAAATATTGGTCCAAATTTAGTATAAAATTCATTTTTCTGTTGGTTGTATATAATTGTCCCAATTAAATCAGAAGGCAGTAAATCTGGTGTGAATTGTATTCGCTTAAATGTTAAGTCACATAATTTTGCCATTACGGCAACACTCATCGTTTTTCCTAGGCCTGGCATACCTTCGATAAGTAAATGACCTTCGCAAACGAGTGCCATTATTATGCTTTCTAATAATTCATCTTGTCCGAATATTTGAGATTTTGCCTTAGTAAGACAACCTAGGATTTTTTCTTTAGATTTTTGAGACATAAACCACCCATCATTTAATTTTGAATAGAATATATTTTAAATAAAATGCTTGTTCTGTGAAAGATGATATTGGATGGTCAATCCGTTGAGTGCCCAAGTCAACTATTTGGCATTTTTTTCTAAGCTTCCTGGCCTCAAAGTCAAATATGGTTGATAACTTTTCAAATGTAGTACCATTTGTGCAGCTTGCAAAAACAACCAATCCACCCTCGTTTATTGCCTGCAAACAATACTTAGCCAACTTTTTATAGCCCTCATAAGCAGATTCCAGGTTTTTAATAGATTTTGAAAACGCTGGGGGATCACAAATAATTAAGTCATACTTCTTTTTATTTTCTTTAAAAAAATCAAATATGTCGCGACGAATAAAATTAAACCGAGAAATTTGGATTTGGTTTTTATCTCCAGTCTTCAAGAAGTTTTGCTCAAAATCTCCTTGATCTACAAATGTTACATGCGAAGCCAGTTCCTTCTTTAGCAAAAGAAAGCCCCAACCACCTAAATAGCAAAATAGATCTAGCACAGTTTCAGGCTTTATTTCTGACTGTTCTAAAATACTGCATAACCTTTGCCTATTTGCTGAATGATCAAAATAGAAACCTGTTTTTTGGAATTTTTGGAAATCGATTGAAAATTTAAGGCCATTATCTTCTATTTCAATTGCATTTGGATATTCTGAGTCTACTTTATTTTTAAATACACCACCATCAATTTGATCTTTTGAAAAAATAACCGCGTTATTTGCTATTTTTACCAATTCCTCTTCTACAACATTTTCAAACGGTATTAGTGCACTGAAAAAAAACTGTACTGACCAGCAATTTACATATTTATCTATTACTAAACCAGGAATGCCATCACTTGATCCAAAGAACATTCTAAAACATGGACCGAGTACTCTGTTAAATCCTGTTCTTGCATCAATAGCGTCTTTTAATGATTTCTTAATATAATCGCTTACTATCTCATCTTCTGAATGCGACTCAAATTCTTTTAAGTTGGTATCCAATTCTTTTACAACGACCAAATGCTTTCCAATCATTGAAAATGGATCAACCATTGCCAAATAATTTTTGCTATTTGACTGATTAAGTACTACCCATTGGCCTGGCCTGAAACTTTTTATTTTAAAATCAAGTTTTATTTCGCTTAGAGAATCACCTTCATAAAGCTGTAAAGATGTTGTTTGAATTTTAATTCCCACGAATTTTAAACTCTACTGCTGAAAATAAGTCTTGAAGGGATAGCAACAAATCATTGAAAGCATCATTCATCAATGTAGAAATAAATTTTAAATATTCCTCAAAATTGTTTTTTACTAGTAATCTATTTATTTTATTTGGTTCATCAAAATGCACGCTAGGGACAATAATTCCATTGGAACTTTCAACATATTCCTTTGTAATTACATTTAAATATTCAATAAAAGGAGCTAATGAAATTAGTCTTGATTCTGATATGGCCTTAATCGCTAAGCTAACCTCTAGTATACGCGACTTTCCTTCTTCTCCTCTTCGTAGATGAGTAAAAAAATCAATAACTTTTCTAAAAGAAAGATTTAATTTTTCTAATTGACTCTCTGAGGATGAGATCTCTGACACCAACCCAGCCAGATTTATATCAGATTTGGCTAAGATTCTAGTTGAGAAGTAAAATAATTCATTGAATAGAGAGTAAATACTCGAGCTTGTTAATTTTTCTTTTTCCTTTTCAAAAGTATCTATCAAAAATTCAATTAAATCTTCATTTTCAAATAGAAATTCCTTTAAATTTGAATTCCCTAAGACCCTATAATAAATTGGCCATTTGTCAGCAACCTCACCTAGAAATTCAAAAGGTATAGCCAGATTATTGTTTTTGTATCTGGCATCAAGATATAAATCATTATTATTCTTTTCATTTATATTAAATCTTGCTTTGACCTCCGATGGAGGGCCAATATACGCGCTTAAATATAAAATTTTCCCAAGTAAATTTTCTACTTTAACTAATTCATTATCACTTAATCCCGAGAACCAATTAACTATTAAATCTATCCCGTCTCTGCCATCAGATAATCTTTGTTTTGTAAGTCCGTGAAGAATTTTTTTGAAAACTGGCTCCATTTTCTCTGAACTAAAACCATACATAAAAGATTTTGAAAATGCCTGAAATCTTTTACCATTTATCCAATCATTAAAGTTTGTACGATTTTTTTCTATATCAGCATCTAAACCAATTCTGTCCCTAAAAAATCTTCCACCGTTACTAAATAATGCAAGCATTGATAACTCTGTAACGACCCGACCATTATGTTTTAATAGCTGCTCTTTTGTTTGAAGCATTGGCACTTCAAAATTACCAATGGAGAATATTTCACTCTTTTGACTGTCTTTAGAGCTACTGCCAACAAATATGCCCAAAAGAGCTTGCATCCAATTTCCTCTATTAAAAATGGTATTGGCCTCTAATAGTCCAGGATAAGTTGCCACACTATTTTCTGCCATTCTTTTCTCTTTTCTTGAAAAAAACTTTCCACAAAACCCTAACCCAACACAAAATTTCAAGACAGAGTGTTTTTGGCTAACAATTAAATTATAATCTTCTGCCTTGGCGACAGCGTTTTTATAGTGAACACCTAGGTAATTATGATCAAAACGGATGTCCCTTATTACTGTTTCAATCCTCTCTGCCGTAGTTAGAATTTCCTTTTGTGTTTTTTCTTTTCTGTCATCATTAATTTCCCTAATCTCTATCTCTTTCTTGTTTGGATAGATTAATGTTCCGTTAAGACTTTTCTTCATTTCTTTATCTGTCATCTCATACATTATTCTTATAGTTTCATCGAGTGTGATTATATATTTTCTTTGTTTCTTGGATTCGTAAGGAATTAAAATTCCTTCCGATGGCGACATCGCTTTTAGCATTAGATTTATCGCCGTAGGACTATCTATATCTTGCTTCTCGGCAAGAGCTTCTGCGACCTTTCTTAAGCCAGTTTTTACAATTACTGGTGATGGACATGGATTCGTGTTTAATTTTTGATTTAATTCACTTCTGCACTGAAATTTAAGGTTGCTTAAATTTTCTATTTTTCTATTTGTGTATCTAGAGTAATCATCCAATATCTTAGCGAAGTTACTTAATAGCAATTGATAATTTGTTTTTTTGTCTTCAGCGATAATCATTTCGTTTATTTTCTTCCGAAAGGTTTTCATTATTTGGCTATGTGAATAATCCAATTGGTCATATCTTTTCATTAACCCCATAATTAGGCTATTTAGAGTCTCACCCTTATAAGCGTAATTAAGAAAATAGAATTTTAATCTATCCATGACTGTGGTTAGATTTTTACCAGGAATCGCTTTGTCTAATATATCAAGAGCAATGGTAGTTAACTTTATTAACTCCTCAGAAAGAAGTCCCTTGTTATCCAGAAGGTGTCCTGAACTTTCAGTATTTTCAAATGAACTCTGGTATTTAACACCAAATTCATTCAAGTAGTTAAGTGTTTTACCAATCCCCTTTTTGATAACAACTGAGGCGCACGGACCTGAATTCGTTTTTAAGTAGTCATAAAATGAATGTTCTTTATCTTCTAACATCTTTAAACAACTAACATAGGCTTCCACATCATCACTTTCGTCGCCAACAAGTGAGCGAATTGGGGTAGCCCTAATTAGGTTTTCTTTTTTTTCTGATGATATATTTGCTAGGATTAGGCCACTTGATCTTATACCCTTGGATAAAATTTCTACAATTTTCAAAATATAGTCGCGTGAAATTAATCGACTGAGGTCGCCGAGAACTTCTTGGCCAGCCAAATTTGTGACCACTTCTCCCATGGACGATATTGTTTTATCCTTAAGCTCTTCGTTTGCAAGCCAGTCTTGTCCAAATCTTGTAAATATACCTTTTCCTATTGAGAAGCCATCCAAATAGAAGGTTAACAATGCTGGATAATTCACATCTTCTTCAAAGTGCTTATCAATGTAATGGAAAATGAAGTTTTTCTCCTCAAAAGAGTAAAAATTCCATAGCTTTGCCAATCCTTTCACTGACTGAATATTTTTAAAATATTTATTTACAAATCTTTTTAGAATTTCTATTTCTGAGTTGCTGAAATTCTTTATTATTGGAATATAATAGCGCTCTAAAGTTGCGTCAGAATTGTTTATACCCCGCTGGAGATTTAATAAAACGTGTACAATGTCATTTCCTGCTATTTCAGTTAAATAGCCAATCCCACCTTTTGTTTTTGAGGCTACATCAATCATCAACCCCAACGTACTCCATGCTAAAGGATTGTTTAGATACTTCCCATAATCGCTTAAAAACTTACCTATATTAAGTGTATGGTTCTTCTTATTAATTGTTATGTCACCCCTTTCAATCTCTCTTATTTGTATTTCCCTGGTAACACCAAACAATTCAGGACATACAACTGAAGTGGTCTTTAAAACATGAGATAATTCCAATAAGCTTTTATAAAACTCTTGCTTTGGTTGAGATAATTGTTTTTCTAGGGTCTGGTTTAATGTTTTTGAGATTTCCCAATCTGCAAATCTATCTTCCTTGAGTTCACATTTATAATTATTTTTTCTTAATATATTTAGAACCTTAAAATCTCTATCGAGTTGTAGTTCTTCTTTAACGGGAAATTGAATTAAATGAATTAGATTTCTTTCATTCGTATACTCTTTATTAAAAATTTCCAAAAGACTATTTCTTCCGTCTATTTCTTTATTTAATAAGGAAATTATAAACTCCTTATCGTTTTCCAAGTCGTCATTTGTAAGAGCCACATTTGATGCCACAGATACAAAATCGACCCTGTTTTTTTGAAATGACTCACTTTTGTAAAATTTTCTTACTTCATTTTTAAAACCATTTGCATTTGGAATGATACTTTCAATTAAATTATTTAATATGCTAACTATGTCAGTCACAGTGTCTGACTCAGGTGCTACTAGTTCCAATATCGATAGCAGCTCCTGCTTTTTTAATTTTCTTTCTTCTCTTAAACATTTATTTTTTTCTTCCAAGCAGTTGAACACTTCCCTTAGACCATCAAAGAAATTTGTATCATTTAATGCAGTAACCACTTTTGAAAGATCATCTAATGCCCCTTCCTCATCTAATTTTTTAACCCTTGAGATCAATGCATCTCTAACTTGCCTGTTGTTTATAAGTTCTTTATTTATAGGCCCAAAAACTTGGTTCCAACTTGAAGCTGATGTTTTCTTTATAGCGCTAAATAATTTTGGAAACTCTGTATCCCACCTCAGGCAACTAAATAAATCAGTCAAAACTTGCTGATCAAGTAAATTTTCGACAAATGTTGTATTCCTGCACGCTTTTAATCTATCGAGATCACTTACATAATAATCAGAACCCAATGAAGGCGATCTTTGTTTTTGACAACCTACAAATAGCAACACGACCGGAAAGAATGTTAATGCTATTAATCTAAAATTTTTTCTCATTTTATTCTTGAGTTTAATCTGTAATTCCAGATTTTTATTTTTTCTTCTGCTATTAGTTTTCCAATTTTGGATTCAGGAGTAGCTTGGTTAAGTTGAATTACTACTTCAGAGGGTAATCCAATACCTCCAATTGTTTGATATTCATATTTAATTGTTTCAAAGTGCTCTGCATTTAGGGTCTTGGATAATGTAACAATCTTATCGACCACAAATTTCCCGTTACTCCATCCTTTCTTTGAAACGGAGAAAAAATTCTTTTTTAGAGATGACGGAAAATTAATTGTTGTTGTTAAAATTTTGCCATCCTCATCAAACACAAATTCAATTTTGCTTACTTCTTTTTTCATGGTTGCGTCAACGGCTTCAATTACTATATTCTTTCCCATTTTTTTTTCATTTAAAACGTATGACCTTACCGCCATTGATAGATTCTGTGAAAAAACTGAAGGCAATCTGCTGATTGCCAATTCTTTCAGCTGTGAAATAAATTCCACCATTTTTGGGTCAATTCCCTTCACGATAATGTCAAATTTACCCGGAAAAACATAAGTAGCATTAAAATAGACTTCGCCACTTGGCTGGATTGAAGTCCTCTCTTTTATAAATTTCTCAATTCCCTCAATTTTAAAGTCAAAATTGAAACTTGAAATTCCAGATTTGGAGGGGCTAAATAGCTTTGAATCTAAATAATCTTCTGGCGCTGAATGCGCACTGACAAATACGAATAATGTTATTAATACTAAGAAGCGTTTCATCTTTTGAATTTTACTCTAATTAGGATACCTTTTATTTGTACGAAATTATTGCCGGTAAAACCTTTTTAGTCAGGAAAAACCCTTATTGTTTTCTGTCTCGCTAATGTAACCTTTCCAGGGCTTGATTTTATTTTCTTTAAGTTACGAATTTGAGTATAGGTTATATCAACCCCTAGTGACCCCATTTGCCTATCTATATCCTTTGCAATTACTTTCATACAAATTAAAAAGGTATTTTGGCTAAAAGTGCTCTTAAATTTGATGACATAATGTGCACTAGGATTACTTTGTAAATGCGCCCAATAATCTTCTTTTTTGGCGATTTTTGTAATTAGATAATTATTTCCGATGTCATTCAAGCCCTTGTATACCCGACAATTATCATCGGAAAACAACTCCCTTACATTTCCCTCATGGCTGATAGCTTGCTCTGTTTTAGCTAGATCACTTTTCATCCAAATAAGGGGAATTGGTCTTTCCGTTTGGACCGTCTTTGGCCTTGACTTTTCATTAGTAGCCTCTTTCAATCTTCCTTCTTGAATATTTATTGCAGCATTGAAGCGCTTCTGGGCCTCGTACAGCTTGCTTTTCACCGCATAAATATTTTTCAAATTTTGCATTTTAATCTTCAATGACTTTAGATCAATTTCTGAAATTTGATCACTTTCTATTAAAGACTTCGCGAGCTGTACTTTACCTCTCAGGTTAATTAAATCTCCTTCAATCTTTTTCCTTTTCTTTTGTAATTTTCCATTTAATTCCCTTTCTTGCTTTGACTTTCCACTTAATATAATTTCTTTAATTTCAGCAACATCATCCGAAATTTTTAACTTCCTAAAATTAAATGATTTACTCAAAAAACTTATATACTCGATATATGATTTTTCAAAATCATTTACTGGTTTTGATTTTATGCCCCTATGAGCTGAGCTCAAAACCTCAATTTTGTCGGTACTTTGCATGCTTATATAAAATGAGGTGCCCTCTTTTAAAAAATTAAGTTCTAGAAATTCGAACTTTCCAAAAATTAGGCGAATATAGGATGTCTCCTCATTAAAAACTACTTCTTTGATCATTTTGTCTTTTAGGCGTGATCTAAAAAGCTCTATGAAAATATCGTTTTGAAATCGGCCTTCCTCAAACTTATCTTGCGAAATAATTATGCATGGTCCAATTTTTCTTGAAATATATAAATACTTCTTTATTTTATTTTTTTTTAACGTAAATGCTAAATAGCTTTTTAAAGTAAACACTTTTGAAATAAAGTAACCATCTAAACCAATTTCATTAGTATTCATTTATGTTAAATCCTATAACCATAGACCAAATTGAACTAAAAAAAGTTGTTGGAATAATCCTTAAAGATTCCTTTTTTGACATCACGGCTAATTACTGCCTCGATAAAGGTCTTTTGGAGCCAAATACCGCTCGTGAGCAATTATCAATTAATGATAAAATTATAAATCAAATAAAGCAAAGTGACACCGAATTTAAGTTCCATAAAATCCTCAGTCCCAAATTCGAGACTTTGGATTTCCTAAAGAGGGTTTCTAAATTTGATTTTTTAGATAAGTCAAATCTGGGTCTCCTTCTTTGTTGCTACTATTCAATCTTGGATTTCCATTCGAACTTTAATTTTGACCTGAGTATTTTTAATAAGAAGATTAAAGATGATTTTCAAATTGCCTTAAAACTATTCTGGGAAGTTTATGATCAGGATTTCGGTATAATTCCTTCTAATTATTCCGAGATTGGAAGACTTGCTTTAGAGGCAAGCAATTTATATTTAGAAATTAAAAGAATGACTGCTGACTATACTGATCATCTTAAAGATTTTGGAATTTTTAATCCCATCATCACTGACAGAAATGAACGATTGACCATACTCATACCTGCTGACAAATATCGCAGCGACATGGGTAGGATTGTGGATCACTCAAACACTGGATCATCTGTTTATATTCAACCCCTAATTACCATTAATAAGCAAAATGAATTAAATAAAATTCTTGATAACTTAAAGATATTAGAAATTACATTTTTATCTAAACTTTTTTCTTCTTTAAAAATTCATTCAAATATTATTGAACAGTTCCCAATAATGCTTCAAAACATAGACCTGTATTTAACCAGCTCTATTTACTTTCTTAGAAATGAATACTGTAGGCCAATAATTAGTTATGAAGACGGCATATTTTTCGAGCTAGTGAACTTTTATCATCCGTTAATATCTGATCCGGTTAAAAATAGTATCCACATTAAAAAGGATGATCGTCTTTCGCTTATTACCGGAGTAAATGCTGGCGGAAAATCTGTTCTCTTGAAAACCCTTACGCTCTTCCAAATTTTGTCACAAATGGGATTTTTTGTACCAGCCGATAATGCCAAAATTGGTGTTTCATCAAAAATATTCTACTTCCATCCTGGAGCCCATGAAATCACAAGTGGAGACAGCTCATTTAGCTTTGAAGCTAGGCAATATCTAAATTTTCTCAATAGGGACTTTGATAATTATTGTGTCTTTATTGACGAAATCTTTAACACAACCAATAGTGAGGAGGCTTCAGCATTGGCAATCGCCATTGTGGAAAACATTTTAAAAAAGACAAGGCATACTAAACTTTTTATTACTACTCACCATCAAACGCTGAAAGACCATTTTTCCAAGGAAAAATCCAATAGATTTTTTGGTTTTTCCTTCTCCTCATCTGAGGGCCGAAGTAATTTTAAAATTTTAGAAGGTAGAATTGAGAATAGTAACGCTTTAGTTGTTTTTAAATTACTCGAAAGGGAAATATTAGATGCAAGTATTGTATCTAATTCTGCTGTTAGTAGGTTAGGGGAGCAAAAGGAATCTATATTTAGAAAATTGGACTCAGTTCATGAAAGGGAAATGAATTTAGATGCACGAGAGACGACATTTTCAGACAAGGAGCGCGCCCTCAATGATCAGATTGAGAATTTTCGTGAACAAAAGAATAAATACTTAATTCAAATTGAAATGGAGACTTCTCAGATTAAGGCTGACTACCTTAAGCGCGCGGAAGAAATTCTTTCTTCGGTTAAATCTGGCTCAATCAAAAATTTATCTACAATTTCCAAGGCACTTGTCCCAGAAAAATTGCCGTCTTCAAATAATCGTCCTAAATTAGTTCTTAAGGCAGGCAAAGAATATTTTTTAAACTCCCTACAAACATTTGCTGTTCTAAATGATTTTGACGAAGCTAGGGGTGTCGGGACAGCACTAGTTAAAGGGAAAAAAATTAAAATAAATCTCAAGGATTTAAGCAAGGAAAAAACTTCCTCTTTAACTCCTTCAAATAATAAATCTGACACCAAGGCTGAATTTAATTTTTTCTTTACAAGTAATGATGACGAATTTGAATCTCAAATTGAGTTTGATGTCAGAGGGAAGCGAATAGCTGATCTTGAAGAGCTATTTTATAAGGGGCTAACCCTCCTTCGCCTAAATAGAAGTCCTTATATAAAATTTATCCATGGACATGGTGATGGAATCCTAAAAAACTGGCTTCGAACCCATCTTCAAAGCTATGAGGATTTAGAATGTGAATTAGAAGAAGGGAACGATGGGATTACTGTTATAAGATTAAAATCTAATTAATCGATGTGCCAATTCTCCAGGGTCTAAACTTTACTTCGTTTTCTGAGAACGGAAGAATAAAACTAAACCATACAAATAGTGCTCTTCCTTTTATATATTCATGGGGTACAAATCCCCAAAATCTAGAGTCATAAGAAAAATCCCGATTGTCCCCCATAACAAAAAACTGGCCATCAGGTATTTTTATTTTTTCATGGTCAACTTTATAAAAATTGTCGTTATCTTGCTGGATTACATGCTCATTTTCTCCAGTCTTAACCTTGAATAATCTTAAGTTATGACCCCGGAACTTATCATCCATATCATCAAGAATCTTTTTTCCAATTTGATCTTCAGTGACATCGAGAACGTTTATTGGTTTGTCATTTATATAAATAATTTTATTTTTAATTTCAAAAGAATCTCCAGGTAATCCAACAACTCTTTTTATATAATTTACACTTGTATCTTTTGGATATTTAAAAACGACCACATCTCCACGCTTTGGATTATCTTTACCAAATATATAAATGGGGTCACTAAAAAGATCAGAAAAAGGTACCTTGAAACCATAGGACATCTTATTAACTAATATAAAATCACCAATCATTAGTGTTGGGATCATTGATCCTGAAGGAATTCTAAATGGTTCAAAAAAAATTGATCTAAATATTAAAATAATGAAAATTAGTAAGGATAATGATTTGGTCTCTTTGATAATTTTTTGCTTTCGAGTCAGTTGTGGCGATTGATTGATCTCAGCATATTCATTACCGGTAGAATTTTGATCTACTGCTTTATTTAATAACTCACTAGGACCGTTTGTTTGATTTTGGTTGGTTTCCATAATATTTTATGATTTTTGACCTATCAGTTGTTTTTAAGGCTAAATTGAATTCCCTTGAAAAGTAATACTCTATAACTCTTCTGGCCAAAAAAGAAGATCTTACGATCCACTTTTCATCATTTACTATCATAACGCATACAGATATACCCTGGTTTTTTAGTTTTTTAGGCTTTGCAAATGCCGTAAACCAGTCTCTTTTTCCATAGGGCAATCCTCCTGTAATTGACCCTGTTTTTCCTCCCATCAATAGTTCACTCTTTAATTTTTTACTCATGGTTCTAAAGACTTTTCTGGCAGTACCTTTTTCCAAGGTCAAATTCATTATTTGTGCCATTTCCTCAGCTGTTTTATCTGAGATAACTCTTTCTACTGGTGAATTAACATACTCTGGAGCGTCTGTTCCGATCTCTTGATATTCTCTAACAAGGTGAGGCCTAACTAAAGTTCCATTGCGAGCTACAACCATTGAAAATAATGCTCCATGCAACGGACTAATCATCGTCTCTGTGGTAAATCCAGATGCTAGCTCCGCAAAATTGAAATCATCTTTTGCATTGCTGATAGAGCTTGGCTTCACATCAACATCCAATACTATATCCCTATTGAATCCAAATTTATTGGCCATTTCCAACAATCTTTTTTCACTTGAAAATTTCAGTGCTGACGAAGCAAAAACTGGATTGTTTGATCTTGCAAATGCTTCGCCAAATGTTAATTCCCTTCCACCTGATCGTTTTAATTGATATTTATAAAGTGTTGTTGCCCTCCCAAGAAAAGAAACTTCTTTATCGGAGGAGAAATGGCTGTTTTCGATTAAGTCTGCCGCTGTCACAATTTTAATTAAACTTGCTGATGGATGAGTTGAACTAAAGGAAAGGTAATCATTAAATTCCCTGTTCTCTCCAGAGTACCCAACTGCAGATAAAATTTCACCATTTTGATTATTTATAACTACAACACTTGCATAGTACGGCTTAAATTTTGAAATTTCATTTTTTATGAAATTTTGTAAATTTTTCTCAATGGTGATCTTAATTTCATAAGAAACATTCTTGTGGACAAGTCTTTGAGTTTCTCTTGAGAAATCCAATTTAGTTATATCTATTCCATTAAAACTTTTTATTGAGGTAATCATTTCCTTCTTTCTAAAGAAATCTCTGAAAATTAGAACGGCGCCTAAAGTCACTATCACTAAGGTTGTCACTATGATTTTGGTTTTCACTTTTTTACCAAATACCCTTTTGCTATTACAAAATATTCCTTACTTACAGAACGAGTGCTTTTCGGTCTCAGAAAATTAAACTCTTTGAAATTACTCTTTTGATTTTTTAAAAAGTCTTGAGCAAACTGACTTTCAAAAACCTTTAAAACCAAATTCCCATTTGGTTTTAACATGATTGGTAAAATGGCAAAAATCTGTTCCACCAAGGCCAAACTTTTGGCCTGATCTACAGATTTAATCCCAGTAGTATTTGGTGCCATATCTGACAAAAGAACATCAGCTTTTGTTTCTAGTTCGAGATCAGAGATGTCTTTGATATCGAATATATCACTTTTAAATAGTTTTATATTTTTTAGGTCGCTAAGTTTGGTGTTTATTTCTTTGATGTCTATCCCAACAACAAATCCAGATTCACCAATCTTTTTACTTGTATACTGTATCCATGACCCAGGATGGTAGCCTAAATCAATTACAACGTTACCTTTATTTATTATCTTATACTTGCTATCAATTTCTTCTAGTTTATAAATAGATCTCGCTAAAAAATTTTCCTTTTTTGCTTTTTTAAAATAATAGTCTTTTACTTTAAAAGTCATCTTATTGGATTTCCAAAAAATTTTTAATTTTGTTTAAATCTTTTTCCTTGCACCATATTAAATCATTTTTATATAAAATATTATTAAAATTTTTGATTTCAAATCCCGAAGAATAAAATTTTATTCCCTTTTGCCTGCATAAAATGGTCCCGGCAGCGATATCCCATATATTTTTAGGTTTTTTAGAAACTACAAAATCACATTCTCCAACAGACAGAAGAAATAGCTTATAAGCTATGCTTCCAACTGGAACTAACCTCGCAATTTCATTTTCGCATACAGAAAATAGTTTCTTTTCATATTCGGTTCTAGAAATAAGTCCTAACAATTTATTAGTCTGGTCTTTTCGAGATTGAAAAACATAATGTGGATTATAGATCCAGCCCCAGTTATGAATGTCTTCAATAGAGGGAGAATTTAAAAATGCTACAGAGCACGAGTATTCCGGTATTTTTTTAACAAATTCTCTTGTCCCATCAATGGGGTCTATAATTATCATTGGAAGACTAATCTTTTGTTCTTTCTCTTCCTCGCTTAAAAAATTTATGGATCTTGTTTTGCAATAATCACTAAAAATCTGTGATATTTTAAGATCCAACTCTGTAACAGGATCATCCGGTCCTTTATATTGTACCTCACCACCATCACAATGGCTTAGCTCACTCTTTACCTGCTCAAATAGGGATGTGAAATCTTCAATTAGTATCTTCATTATTCACTAAATGAAACTCTAATAAACCATTTTGATTAATCGCTAATGCACCATCGATATTTTCTGTCTCTTTGCCAAAAAGACTTGCCATGTAACGAATTTCCTTTGGCCCATCAACGAAAATTGATGCTTCGGTATCTACATTGTGTAGATTATACCTTTTTCCTTTAAAAAAGCGATTAAGGACGACTGAAGTATAGTTACTAGAAAACTTTTTGTTTTTTGCCACAAGGTATTGTAGTTGCAAAGAGTCCTAACTATCAATAAATTTAATAAAGTTTTTTAATCTTCCCTCAAAGTGAGAATCTAGAACACAAATAATGATGTAAAGTAGATAAATCATATTCCTCTTGGATCTCAGCCTGGTAGTTGTTTGAAAAATTAACTCCAGTGGAATTAATGCAAAAAACGTCATCATTAATAAAAGTGCCAAAGTTCCAACTAATGATGTTTTTAAAATAACTGAGGTAATAATAGTAATGAGCCAAAAACTCATAAATTGCATTAACTTATTTTCATCCATCTGAAGCTGGTATAACCCGATCGATTTATTCTTAATGAACAACTTCCAAAAAATAATCGGTACACCAAAGAAGCACAAAGCCAGAAAGGCCTTTCTACTTAAAATAAATTTAAAGTCTTCAATAAATTTGATGCTACTGGATTCAATTGAAAATTTGTAATCACCAAAAATTAGTAAAATTAAGATTAATGTTAAACCAAATAGATTGTATTTTAAAAACTGGCGCTTAAACCAAAAGGTCTTATCAGGCAGGAAAAAATATACCAAAGCCAAAGTTCCAATTGAAAAACCTAATAAATTTCTGACATCAAAAGCTACTAACAGAAAACCAACCATCCCGTAAAAAACACCTGCTCTATAGGTTGAGCTTTTTATCGCCCAAACAGCACTCCAAATGTAGAATATGTATAAAGAACTTTGAATTGCGTTTGGAAAACTATTTGCAAGAATTTTTGCAAAGGACCAGGAAGAAACAATTACAAATACTCCCAATATACTTAACCTTCGCCCAACAAAATACCTTAACAGACCATAGAATGTAAGAAGATATAGTCCAATCATGACAAAATAAAAGTGCATGCTTAATGCAAGTCTAAAAAGTTCTGGATATTTTCTAAAAGGTAAATAATTTACAGATAAAAAATTCCAAAAAAATGAAGATATATTTTCGTTGGGATCAAAGTATAACTTCAATGCATCAAATGTATCGAGCTTTGGAACTTCGGGAAAAGTTAAGATAAAAATTGTTCCGGTTAGAAACAATACAGTACGTTCGAAAGAATCTAAAAATCTATATTCGGAAAAATTTGAAGATACGGATTCTTGAATTATTTTTCCTCGACTCGGCCAAGAATAAAACAATCCTAAAATGGCCCAAGTGAGCCAAAAGGTGTTGTAACACCACTTGATAGGTAAAAGGCTCAAAATATTGAAATAAAATAAGAAAAAAGTCATACCCAGAAGAAGCCTGTATATAACTCGATCAATAGATGAATTAACTCTGAAATAGATCTTGAGGCGATGGTCAATCTCTTTACCCATCAAGAACCATTGCCCGGCCATAAATAGAATATAAAGCAGCATTAAGAATAATAAACTAAAATTATTTAACCGATTGGTCTTTTGCACCCAGATTGGAAAGAGCAAGAAAAAAAAGTACGTAACTATACGATACAAAAAGAATTTTGACTTAAGGTAAATAATTCCTGATTTATTCTCTAAAGTATTTTCCATTTTACCCGACAAGTTTAATACAATACCCAACCTGTGAACGTTAAAAAAAAGACCGGCCCCCAAAGGCCGGTTTTTTTATTTTAGCACATGAGGATATTAGTTTAGCTCAATTCTTTGGTTTGAATTACTAAAATTTGCCTATTCTAAACATTGTCTAGTGCTTTGTGTTAAATTAGTCATTAGGGTAAATGAATTACCCTCAATTTACAGGAAGTAAAGTTTTGTCCATTTCCTTTGGATCCATAAATACTGGTCTTCCCAAGGACATTGTTAATCAGCTCATGGAAGCTGAAAAAATCCCTGTTGCAAAAATGGAAGATCGAAAGGGAAAAATTGTAGATAAAAAGAAGTTACTTGGCGACCTAATAAGCCTTGTCCAGAAAATGCGTGATGAAGTTTATAAAAATGCTGGAGCAAGAAATTTCCGTGAACTTAAAATTGAAACAAATAATAATCTTATTGGTGTGGAATTAGATAAAAATTTGGCGAGACCTGGAAATTACCAGCTTGAAGTTTTGGAACTTGCTCAAAAATCTACTGCCCTCACTTCGGGTTTTCCAGATCGAAACGAAAGTTATGTAGGTGTTGGTTATATTGAATATCATCTGCCAAATGGTGAGACTAAAGAAATATATATTGATGCTGAAAATGCGACACTTGATGGTATCGCAAAGTTGATTAATAGTGATGAGTCCAATGGCTTAACCGCAAACGTTGTGAATGATGGCTCAGATTCTGACAAACCTTGGAGACTAGCTTTAAGTCTTAATGCAACTGGTGATGATAACAAAGCTGAGTTCCCATATTTTTATTTTATTGATGGTGATTATGACTTTTACCTTGAGCATGAGAGACCTGCCTCAGATGCCAAAGTTAAATTTAACGGATTTGAACTGGAATACCCTTCAAATAAAATTGATGATTTAATTCCCGGTGTTGTCGTCGATTTGAAAAAAGCTAAGCCTGGCGAGGAATTTGGTGTCAATATTACAGAAGATATTGAAGCTGTTGCTGGCAAGGTAAATAATTTTGTCGATAGTATCAATCTAGTTCTTTCCTTTATAAAACAACAGAATGCATTGGATCAATCGACTGACACCTCTAGGACTCTAGGTGGTGATATAGTTCTTCAATCCTTAGAGACAAGAATTCGAGGAATGATTTTTGAAGATATAGCTACCTCGCAAGGATATAAGCGCATTGGTGACCTAGGAATCAGCTTTCAAAGATCTGGCTTACTGGAAATTGATAAAAAGAAATTCGAGAGCCTACTGGCGAAAGATTTTGGCATTGTTGCCGAAGTACTAGTTGGTAAGTACGACGCCGCCAGCAAAACAAAGGCAAATGGATTTATTGATAATATGTACAAGGTTGTGGATGGCTCACTTAGATTTCCAGATGGATTATTGCAATCCAGAAATAGAACATTTCAAGGTAATATTGGTCAAATTGACAGAAGAATTCAACAAAAAATGAGATTTCTAGAGCAAAAGGAAAAAAATCTTAAGGATAGATTCTCAAGACTTGAATCAACCATCTCAAAAATAAGAAACCAGGGATCTGGCCTAAGCGCTCTAGCAGCTTCAGTTCCAAGCCCCGTAACACAATTAGGATAGTTTAACAGGAGGTTAATATGTCTTATGGATTTAATGCTTACAAAAAAACAAGTGTACACACTGCCAGCAAAGAACAGATATTATTGATGCTTTACCAAGCAGCTATTAAGAATTGCAAGAAAGCAATTGAAGCGGTCGAAACTAATAATGTCGCTAAAAAAGGCGAATATATTGGAAAGCTGCAAGACATAATAATTGAACTAAATAATTCACTTGATTTCGAAGTTGGCGGAAAGGTTGCTCAAGAACTTGCAGCACTCTACGACTATATTTTATACGCAAGTACTCAGGCCAACATTAAAATTGAGGCTGCCCCTCTAGAAGGATGCTTGAACGTCTTAAACACTCTCTATGATGGGTGGGTCGATGCTGTTAAATCAATGAAAGGCACCTCTCCTGAAGAACCTAAAAAGTAGGAATTGGACTAAAATATAGATGCAAAATAAGACAAAGCCCAATTTTATTGACCGTGCTAAATCCTTAGCTTCACACTTGCTAGATAAACAAATTATCAATGAAAATTTCGATATCTTTATAACTGAAGTAGACAACTTGAGTCGGTTAATATCAATCATCTCAAAACAAAAGGATACTAACCGTAAAGATTTTGACGATTTATCTCAGTTCTTAACTAGTTTAAGTTCTAAACTTATTGATTACAGTGAGTTAGTAAAAAACGAGATAGCATCCCAAAATCAGATTAATAAGATCCATACAAGTTACTTAAAGAATCAGGGCCCTTATTAAAGATCAGAATTTGACTTTAATTTAATCAGAATTAGAATGAGCAAGTAGTCAAAGATTGACTACCGAGATCCAGGATGGAAAAAATGACGTCTTATACCTTAAGCAATTCGTCCCTGCACAACATAAATATACAAATTTCAAAATCAGGCGACAAAGTACCTTTCATTGGAACTTATCAATTACATTCCATTTATGATCCTATTAAAGAGGCTCAACTAAATCTTGAACAGAATAAGGAAAATATCCAAGCCAAAGAAAAAATACTCATTTTAGGATTGGGATTTGGCTACCATGTAAATGCAATTATTAACTACTTAAAAGAGATTGGTAGTGAAAAATCGATTCTAGTCATTGAGCCTAATGAATACCTACATAAGATTTTTTTAGATAATTTTGGAGTACCTAATTTTGAAATATTATCAGGGAAATCTCCTTCAGAATTATATCTAAAAAATAAATTCATTTCAGTAATCTCTTGCTCACCTATGATTTTCAAACATCAGCAAACTTTTAATTTATATCCTACCTATTTTTCTGAAATATTCTCACATAAACCTACTAATTCAGTAAAAGAGGCCATTGAGATTTTCGAAACTTTTACAAAGAATAATGATCTCGAACTAATAAATTTTTTAAAGCAATTACATCCACAAACTCACTTCATGGAAGCATTAAATTCGGGGGAGAATAACCAACTAACCCTTTATAAAAGAGGAATTGCAGAGTTGGCCAGAACGGTATCTGGAGGCAAAATTTAATGAAGAATATTTTAATTATTAACTTTAGAAAGTTTGGTGATATCTTTTATTATCTTTCCTTAATTACGCCACTGAAACAAAAGTACCCGGATTCCTCATTTTACTTTCTATCATTTAAAGAAACCTCTAAAGCAGGTCTTATCACGACAAACATTGAAAAAGTTTTTGAAATAGATCGCAAAAAAATTTGCACACTTAATATTGGAGGCCCATTTGCCATTGCTCATAGCATTGCAGAACTTCAAAATGAAATCGATCAAATCGATATTAAGTTCGATTTAATTATTAATACAAGCCACTGTCATTTTAGTGCAGTTATTACCAGGATCTTAGTTGATAAATCAGGCTGCCAATTTGATGGGATAACTATAAATATTAATGGAGATGTAAATTTTTCATCAGATTGGCATGAATGGTTCAATGAAGCCGTAAATGTAAGCAATGCTTTACCATTTTCACAAATAGAAACTTTCTATAAATCCCTTAATCTGCAATATACATCGCCGAGCTTAGATATTGCTCCAAACGAATACCATCAAAGTGTCTTAACACTAATTGAAAATTTATCAAAAGAACATCCAAGTAAAAAAATTATCCCAATTCAATTCACAGCTGGCGAGAATGAGAAATCCTTTCCAATTGAATTGGCATCAGAAATTATTGAACTATTTCATCGATCAAATTCATTTTTACCAGTTGTAATTTCCAGTCATTCCAATCAAGACAGAAGTTATTATGGTAACCTCAGTAAAAGTATAAAAAACGACATATTATTATTGGAGTGTGATTTCTCAACTGCCGCGGTTCTGATGAAGAAATGTGGAATCGTTATCACTTCAGATACTTCAATAAAGCACTTGGCGAGACTAGTGAGCGCAAAGGTAATTGAAGTTCACTTTTCTGAAAAATATATTTTCAAAATGCCTGCAATCGGCGAAACATTTATTATATGCCAGAAAAATGAAAATACTAAAAGCACCAAATCCTCAGAGGAACTTTTTAGTGCTATCGAAAGCATCTGCCTTGAACGTCCGCTAAAAAGAGAATTCTCGTTTTTTAACACCTACTACAAGTCATCTAACGATAAATTAATTTCACTTTATTTTAACGACGAAGCCACAGAGAAGAAATTAAAATCCATCCAATATAGTAAATTGGTAACAAGCTTAACACTTTCAAAGCAATCAAATAAGAATATTTCCCCGCTTGCAAAGCCTCTTATTAAAGAATACCAAACTGTCCTTAGCGATATTCTTACTGTTTACCGAACCCTAATAGAAAATAGAACATTAGACGAAACTTTCTTCAGCCGCTTTCTTGAAGCAGACCAAGATATCTTAATCCACCCCTTTAAGCTAATTGCGAAATTACGTTTTCTTAATTTGATCCGTTCAATGGGAGCTGATGCAAACATCAACAGACGATTGACCATAGAGGCTTGCATCAATTTAAAAGATGAAATGATTGAAATAAAAAAATTGATAATTAACTCGGTCAAAGAACATAAGAAAAGGATTAATCGACTTGAACAGAACTCTATTTAAAAAAGAAATTATCGAGATTATTGAAAAAGTAAATAGTGGCTCGACATTATCAAGCGATGAAATGACCTTATTTCTAGCCTACTTACTAACAAATGAAGAAAATTTAAAATTTTTTCAAAAGCTTAACGATGAATACTGAAAAAAAGAAAATAGTAATTATTCAACTTTCTAGGTTTGGTGACCTAATTCAAACATATCAAGCAGTTCGTAAAGTTTTACAAGGCACAAATGAGTTTGAATTCGTTCTCTTGGCCAGAGAAAAATTCGTCACACCACTTGAATTCTTAATGAGCGAAGTTTTTAAAAATATAATAAAAATTCCATCAATGGATTCTTTTGTTGACGGAGATAATTTCAATTTTGATAATTTCAAGGGCATCATTGACGAATTTCCACATAATGAAATTTATTGTTCTATAAATTTAACTTTTAATAAATCTAGTGCCATTTTAAATACATTGATATCTGGAGAATTTAAAAAGGGAATTTATACTGACTCCAAGTTAGGCTATACCTTTAATGATTTATATAGTTGCTACATTCATGGATTGGTTCAATCAGGATATTATAATAAATTGAACCTTGTAGATCTATTTACTGGAGTAATTTGGGGTAGAATTAGCGGCGAACAAAAGAATGATATAAAAAGCTTTGAGTTCAAGAACACCAATAGTGGAAAACTATTTTACGCCATACATCCATTCACCAGCTCTCAAAAAAAGTCTTGGTCACTAGAAAAATGGGGAAGTTTAATCAATCTTCTTTGTAGTAAATTTAATATTGACCTTATGATTTTTGCGGGGCCAGAGAATCAAGCGGATGCAAATCATCTTTTTTCAAATTATATTAACCAGGAATTCCACACAAAGGTTAGAATTTCAAATCCCAACAATTCAATTCAAACAAATTTTGAAATCTTGAAAAGCTGCAATGGCTTAATTTGTCACGACAGTATGTTTTCACATTTAGGTGCATTAATTAACCTACCTACAATTGTTGTTTCTCTTGGTACCGTAAGACCAGATGAGACCATGCCATACAACCAAAATTCCGTTGTGATTGCACCACTAATGAGTTGCTATCCTTGTTTTCCCCAGGATAAATGCGCCGATTTCGCTTGTCATGAGACTATTTTATTAAACGAAGTCGAGAAATTATTTGAAGCCATTATCACTGCTTGTAAATTTGAGTTACAAATATCAAATGCATTGAAAGATTATCATCCATCATCTATAAATATCTATTATGGTAGCTTTAAATCTGGTTTTTTTGTCACTTGCTCAATAAAATCCAGTAAATCATATCTTGATAGTGGTTTCAAAATTTCGGAATTTTTTAGAACCTGTACTCGCGTTGCTTTCCTCAAGCTCCTAGAGGATATTGACTTTGAGGACCAACAAGTAAATTTTAATGATTCAGAAATTAAAAAATTAAAAGCAAATAATATCGCATTACAATATTTAAAGGAACTTTATACAAATTCTTTGGCATGCATTTCTAATATACTCATTCATTTTGAAAAAGACCCAAATCTTCAACTTCATGAGCCACTTTTTAAACTAAATGACGAGTTAAGGTCATTTAATAAAAATACGAGTATCGTAGCTATTACTTATCCATCTATCTCACCGATAATAAATTTTACTCAACTTAGAATGGCCTGTGATGAATCGTATTCATTTAGCGAGCAGATAATGATCTCAAAGGCAGCTTACGAAGATGGACTATTCTTGATAAGCATTTATCAAGATTTAGTAGAAAGTACCATATCAATTAATAGAAAAAATTTAAACTTGATGGAGAAATAAATGGCCCAAATTATTATCAACAGTAAAGAGTCACCTGAATTTTCCAATGTTTCCCAACTTGACACAATCATTGAAAAATTGACATCTCTATCAAATGGCGATCAAAAATTTATTACTGACGTTAGCATTAATGGGAAAAAAATTGATCTATTAGAAGACAATTTAAAAATTAACTTGCTAGAAGGTGATAAAGTAATTTTAAAAGCAGTTAACTCACTTGAGCTAGCATTTGATGTTATTGAATCCTCGTCTCGATATATTGAAATCATAATAAAGAAAATTAACGAAGTGGTTAATTTCCTAGCAGCTGAAAATTTATCTGAAGCAAACAATTCACTTACTGATGTTATTGACTTAGTTGATGTATTCACTCAACTTATGAGCAAAACAGTATCTAGTCTTAAAGAACATCAGCTAATCGACACTGAAATTCAAGAACTTATTGTAAAAACTGAATCTCATCTCCTTATGGTTTTAAAAGGTCTTCTCAATGCGAAGGAACTTAATAATTCTTCTATGTTGTGCGACTTGTTACAGTATGAACTTATTGATAACTTAGCAAAGTGGAAAGTGCAAATTTTTACCAAAATAAAATCTCGCTACATGGCCAGGATTTAATTCAAGACGGATTAAATCTTAATGAAATTTTTTCTAAGTCTAAGACATTAGTTTTATTTAACAACAAATCCACGGAAGATTATTTTTCTGTCCCTTCTCTGAATTCATCGCAAACAGAATTGGTCTCGCAACTATCTAACAATTTAGAATCTTCCTACAAGAGTCTAAGTAACTTTGATTCATGCCAGATAAAATCTTCAAACAACTTTATTTTTATTGATTTCAATAGTTTTATTTCATATTTTAAAAATATCCAGTTTCTAGTGCATGAAAAGGGTACAGGTAAAGCATTTAATTTTAAATTTAACAATGATTCCCGCAACCTTGGATATTTTAGTGCGCAATCCTTTAACAAAATATTTAAGCATATAAAAAAAAGTAAGCAGAACATTTTCTCGCATGAAATATTACCAATTAATCACATCACACCAAACGGATCATTTTTGGCCTCATGCCATGTATACAGAAACTTTGACTTAATTTTAATTTTGGGTGGTGAGAGCTTACTTAATCCAACGGTTGAGGATATTTCATTCTTTGAATCCAATCACGAATATGTGGCGATAAATTTTTTAACTTCAATGTGCAAAGTCAAAATTAATTCAGAAAATGATCTTTTTATTAATACCCTTATAAATATCCAATTCCCAATTATTTATTGCAACCTTCATAGTTATAAATCTATAAGTAGTAAACATACTGAAAAGTTTGGCGCAGCTTCGGTGAATAGCTTGAATTCAATCTTTCACCGAACCTACATAAAAAACAATAGCAATAATACAATTGCAGCCCAAATTTTTCACCACCAAAGAATTTCTATTTTGGGTGAACTAATAAATACGTTAAGGCACGAACTTAGCAATCCTCTTTTTGCAATCAAACTAGGTGCTAGTCTTGGTATCTCAGAAAATGAACAAGATTCGGATTTGACTGGGTTTCTAACAGAGATTGAAGCTTCTGCCGATCGTTGCCTTGCGACTCTAGATAATTTTAATCACATTTTCCTGAAATCAGATCAGACGATTTCATTGTCACTTACAAGTATTATAGACGAAGTGTTACTTCTAACAAAAAGTGCTACAAAGAATATTAAACGAACCATCCTTATCCCTCTAGATTTAAGAGATCAACTAATTAAGGTTGATCCTTGGGCCTTATCTCAGATTCTTTTTAATTTAATCATTAATAGCTCCCAAGCTATGATTAATTTTAAAAATCCTAATCCTGAAATTTGTTTAAGAATTGAAAAACTTGATAATCAACTTTTCTTTAAAATAAGTGACAATGGACCCGGCATAACCCCTGAAAATGCCAAACTTATTTTTAATCCTTTCTTTACAACTAAGAGTGATGGTACTGGCCTTGGTTTAGCAATTTGCCAAGCCCTTGCTTCGGGACTCGGTGGTAAAATATGGCTTCAAGATGATAACAGGATTGGTTGTACTTTTATTTTGGCAATCCCAATAGGAGAATGATCTTTTGAATTTTTTGATTATAGAAGATGAAATACTTATACAAAAATCAATTAAAAGATTACTTGAATCAAGGGGTCATTTAGTAGATGCTGTAAGCTTGGGCTCCGAAGCAATTGAATTCGCTAGAAATAAACAATATGATAGAATTGTTTGTGATTTAATGCTTAAGGATATTACTGGTTTTGAAATATTAGAGGAATTTAAAAATTTCATGACAGTCTCTGATATTGGAAACAAGGTCATTATAATGACAGCTTATAGCAGTGAAAGTATTTTAAAAACAGCCTCCACTTATAGTTGTAAGGTTCTAAAAAAGCCTTTTTTAGATTTAAACAAAGCAATTGATATTTTTATAAATGGTGAAAAATAATATGCAACAAATTACTAAAGTTGGTATCGTATTAAGGCCTCGAGAGAGTCAGGAATTATCTATTGTAATAAATTCCCTCATCCCTTGGCTCATAAGACGTGGTGTTTCAGTATCCTTTTTGAAGCAGGAAGAAGAAAGATTAAAAAAGCTAAACATTCTTAATAATAATATTCAGTTAGTAAGTGATTTTGATTTTTTTGATTCAATTCAAATTATTATATCACTTGGCGGTGACGGAACCATACTTGGTTTAAGTCGTAAAATGCAAGGTAAGAAGAAACCAGTATTCGGTGTAAATGTTGGCCATCTTGGTTTTATCGCTGAATTTTCAAGAAATGAATTTTATGACCAATTGAAAAATGTTTTAGATGGTAATTATTCATGCTTCGACATCCAGTTATACCGAGTAAAAATTCTTAAAAAGGACCTAGAGTGGTACACAGAAACTTTCTTAAATGATGCTGTAATTTCAAAGAATGCAATATCAAGACTTTTTAAAATCTCTGCTTTTTTCAATGAAGAACACATTTATGACATCTCTGGAGATGGTTTAATTATTAGCTCTCCACTTGGGTCTACGGCTTATAGTCTCGCTGCTGGTGGCCCAATCATGCATCCAAATGTTAACTCCTTAGTTCTCACACCAATTTGCCCACATGGATTAACTCATCGTCCACTTGTTCTTCCTGATAACGGTGAGATTCAAATAAAACTCGGCCAAGTAAATGATTCTATTGTCCTTACATTAGACGGCCAACAAGCACTGAATATTGATAGGTTTGACTCTATTATTATAAACAAAAATAAGAATGACCAAATTTCATTTATTAAAAATGAAAGCAAAACTTACTTTAATTCTTTAAAAGAAAAATTTTTCCATGGTATAAAAACATTTTAGGATCATTTATGAAAAATCTATTACAAATTAGAAATATTACCTTAAATAACTACGCAACTTTTGAAGACACAAATATAAATTTTCAGAATGGCCTCAATTGTATAATTGGTGAAACGGGTAGTGGGAAAAGTCTTATCCTGGAAGCCATACAACTAGCTTTTGGAGCTCGTGCAGACAAAAAAATCATTAGAAAGGGTAAAGATTCATCAATCGTAGAATTAACACTTGATGTATTAAATATTGATAGTTCTCGTAATTTTAACTTTTATGACTTTTTTGAATCAATTGGATTTCCAATTCAAGAAAATCAAATTGTAATTAAAAGAATTATTAGTCAGTCTGGAACATCAAAAAGTTTCTTAAATAATTTACATTGCCCTGTAAATACTCTTTCTGAAATATCAAAGAAATTTATAGATATGGTAGGTCAGTTTGAAAATCAAAAACTTCTCAATGAGGACTATCACCTTAGTCTTTTGGATTCATTTATTAATTCAAAACATCTTCTCGATTATGAAAAGAATTTCCACAATTTTGAGGTATTGTTAAGCCAAGCGACCCGATTAAAAGAAAAAAGTAGTGAGCTCGTTCAAAAGAGGGATTACCTAGAATTTCAGATATCAGAGTTTGCCAAATTGTGTCCTCAGAACGGTGAGGAAAATTCATTAAAGGAAAAGAAAGAAAACCTTTTGAATAGGGGAGCTCTTTTAAATTCTTATAGTTTAGCTCTTTCAATTCTCAGGGAAGATGACTCCTCTGTTTTTAATAATCTTAATAAAATTTTAAAGACCATTGATAAAATTAAATCTGATCATTCAACTTCAATATGTAGCAAAATTAATGATATCAAATTTCAACTTGAGGAAGTTGAAGATATTTTTAATAATCAGGTTTCTTCTTTAAATGAAATCGATTCAGATGACCTCGAGGGAATCCTAGAAAGACTAGACCAATATTCCAAACTTAAAAGAAAATATCAGTGTAGCTCGGACGATTTAAACTCTATCCATGAGAAACTTAATTTAGAATTGGATTTACTATGTAATACCGAAACTAATTTAAAAAATATCGAGGATCAAATTTCCTCTTTGGAAAATATCCTAATTGGTTTTAGTATAATTATTTCTCAAGAGCGTATTGAGGCATCTCAAAAACTTAGCAAAGAAATTACTCATAATATTCAAAAATTGAATATGGTAGGGGCGTCTGCAAAATTGGATGTAATTCAAAATAATAAATTGGGCAAGAAGGGAACAGATTCTATTAACTTCCTTGTTGAAACAAATAATGGCGAGGGATTCTTTAAAATAAATGAGATAGCTTCTGGCGGAGAACTAAGCAGGATATTACTAGCTCTACGTAGGGTATTTTCAATAAAAGATTCTATTTCAATTTTTTTATTTGATGAAATTGAAGCCGGGATTGGTGGTGAGACCGCACTAAAAATCGGTAAAATGCTAAAGGAAGTTAGCTCCACAGGTCAGGTCATTGTAATTACCCATTTACCTCAAATTGCATCTTTTGCTGACTCAATTAAGCTTGTAAATAAACAATCAATGAGACAGGATGATGGGACAATTAGGACTATTTCAACTGTAGAGAATTTCCAATACGATAATAAAGCGCTCTATTCACTTATGGCGCCGATGGAACAGGCTCAAGTCGAATCACGCCATCTGAGCTGATAGAAACATAATTTTTTTCTACGGGAAAATATCCATTATTTACTAAGCTAAAGTTCAATTCCTTATTTGTGTAGAAATCCTTTATATGAGAATGGCCAAATATTAGGATATCGAATTTTAATTTCTCATGTGCAATCGTTGCTGATTTTCTGAATTTATCTCTTATTAAATTGTCCTTACTGGCATATTTACTAATATTTTTCTTTCTTGAATTCTTGGATGCTCTTTTTCCAATGTATTCAATTAACTTGTATGGCACCACCTCACATATTTTTTTGATCACATTACTTCTGATAATTTTTGAATATATTTTATATGAAATATTATCAATTTCTATTTCGTCACCATGACAAAGAAGTACCTTTCTACCTGAAAATTCAATTAATTCTGGCTTATTGCAATAATAAAAGTTTGAGTATTTATTTTTAAAAAGCTCAAAGATATGAAAGTCATGGTTCCCTTCAAAGTTATAAACAATACAACCTTGATTTAGAAAATCTTCAATTCTAGAAAAGTATTTTCTGTAGTTTTCAACATATTCTTCTTTTGGACCTACCATTAAATCAAATATATCACCAAGAAGAACTAGTACCTTGGGTTTCTTCTTATAAATATCACCTAGCAAATTTATTAAAATTTTATAATTTTGATCTTCAGGACTTTTAATATGGAGGTCACTAATACTATATAAGTGCATAAAATAAAAAACCCCCGGCGATTATGCCGGGGGATGGGTTTAATAAATCTTACCATTACGTAATAAGATTTACCTAAATTAATTTTAATGCTGAGTTTGGTATCATATTCGCTTGCGCAAGTGATGAGATACCCGCATTTTTAACCACACTCGACGATGCTAGCTTGGCTGCACTACTTGCTACGTCTGCATCTTCTATCACAGATCGTGCATTTTCTGTGTTAAGTACTTGTCCTTCTAGTGTGGATACGCTGTGCTGTAGTCTATTTTGTATTGCACCCAAACTCGCTCTTTGACCGCTCAATATTGTTATAGCACCATCTATTTGGTCTACTGCACCTAGTGCTTCCGATTTCGAAGTTACTCCAGCACCAGATATTCCTAGAGAAGATGAAGAAGCATTAGTTTCAGATGAATCATATTTTATTATATTTTGGTCACCTTTCTTAGTACCGACATGGAAATCTAAAACACCTTTTCCATCCCCATCTAGCAAATGTACGCCATTAAATTCTGTTGATTGGGCAATTCTATCTACTTCCTTAGATAATTCTTGAAATTCTAGATCGAGCATTCCTCTCTCTTGCTCGCCGACAGTGTCAGAAGCAGACTGGATGCCTAATTCTCTTAACCTTACTAAAATGCCCGAAATTTCACTAAGTGAGCCTTCGGCAGTTTGTACCATTGAAATACCATCATTTGCATTTCGTGTAGCCTGACGCAAGCTTCGGCCCTGCGCCTCTAAGTGTTTGGCGATGGCCAATCCGGCAGCATCATCTCCCGCTTTTGTAATTCGCTTGCCAGATGACAACCTTTCCAATTCTGTGTTCGAGTCATTTGTTACTTCGCGGATGTTCTTTTGTACCGCCTCTGATGCAATGTTTGTCGCAATTCTTAAACCCATTTTTTACTCCTTGTAATTTCTGACATATTTTGTCAGGCAAATTACATATCGGAGGCTCTTTTTTTTTCTTTAGCTTTTTTATCGGTTATTATTTTTGGCAAAAAAAGGGCCCTAATTAAAGGGCCCCGGAAGGTTTAAAACTTTGTCAAATTCTAATTCTAACCTACTAATTTTAAAGCAGAATTTGGAGTTGAATTTGCCTGTGCTAATACTGAAGTATTGGCAGCATTTAGGATATTAGCTCTCGCCAATGCGGCACTCTCTTGAGCTACATCTGCATCGCGAACCCGTGAATTAGCAGCCACCAAGTTCTCATTTTTAACTTCTAGGTTGCTTATTGTTGAATTCAAACGATTTTGGATGGCACCCAAATTTGCTCTGTTAGCATTTACTGAATCCAAAGCAAGATCTATTGCCTCTAAACTACCTTGAGCTCCTGACTTTTCACCCACTGAAAGACCTGAAATTCCCAGTGCTCCGGCAGTTGCATTCGCGTCTGAAGGATTGTAGCTAATTCTATCGATGTTCTCATCATTTAGAATTCCTACTTGAAAATCTAACTTATCGCCTTCGCCTGTTAAAAGTGATTTACCATTGAAAACAGCAGAGCCTGCAATACGATCAACTTCCTGAGTTAGTTGTTGAAATTCTAAATCAGCAAATTGTCTTTCATTGTCTCCAACTGTATCAGTGGCAGTTTGCACTGCAAGCTCGCGTAAGCGAACCAATATTCCTGACACTTCATCTAAGCTTCCTTCGGCAACTTGAATCATGCTTATACCATCTTGAGCGTTTCGAGAGGCTTGTTGAGTACCACGAATATTAGCTTTTAATTTTTCACTAATCGCTAAGCCTGCGGCATCATCAGCTGCTCTGTTAATTCGTTGACCTGAAGATAGTTTTTCTAAATTCCTATCTTGCTCATTACGAATTTTCGAAAGACTCCTTTGTGCAGAAATTGACTGTACGTTTGTTGCAATTCTTAAACCCATAACCTAATCTCCTGTGAACACTTTTACCTCCTTGTTGAATTTGAAATAAGACAACCCTGTCTTATTCCCTGTGATTAAGCATCCCAAAATGCTTGGACATTATTTCGGCAATTTTTTCCTAATGGTTGAGTTAATTTTTAAAATGGGAAAAGATATTTTCCCGACTGAAAAAGTACGTTTTTTTAATTTACTGAAATTTAAAGTCTATTGAAACATTTTAACAAAAATTCGGAATCAATTTTATTTTTAAATTTTCCAGGAACAAATGCATGACCAGTGCAATCGACTATCTTGTGAATGTCCTTTGGCACCAAAAAATCGCCATTAAAAGAAATATAAACACCACTTGAAAATTGAAGAGTTGCAACCAATATTGCTCTGAAACTCTCAGTGGATTCTAAATTGACTGTAGTAAATTCTTGTAAATCAACTACCCCTAGTGTGTTCTTAGAATAAATCACAAAAATCTTTTCTCTGTCTTTATTTAAAAAAAAAGATATCAAAAATATTTTCTTCATTATTTCTGTTGGGATTTTTCAATTATTTTTGAAGTTGAGTAACCATCTACGAAATTAAGTGATTTTACAATACCACCGTTTTCGAGCACGAAATCAGCACCGACAATTTTATCTATCGACCAATCCCCACCCTTAACCAATATATTTGGTTTAATTTTTTTTATAAGTTCAAGGGGAGTATCATCCGCAAATATTTCAACAAAATCTACTGTTTTGAGAGACTCAAGGACATATTTTCTATCGACTTCATTATTTATTGGTCGAGTTGGTCCTTTTAATTTCTGAACACTTTGGTCACTATTAATTCCAACGATTAAAAGATCTCCCAATTCTCTTGCCTCTTTCAAGTATGTAATATGACCTCTATGTAGTATGTCAAAGCAGCCATTCGTAAAAACAATTTTTTTATTTTTTGATCTTTGTAAAAAATTACTAAGGCTTTGACTAAATCTCATCTTAATACTTTTGTTTTTGATAACCTAGATGGGAGATTGAGAATAAAAGGCAATCCAAATAATGGAATAGATAAAAAAGTAAAAAGAGCGCGCTGTATGGTGTCCTTAAATTGTACCTTAGATCCATTTTCCTTGACTAATTTTAGCTGTAGCAAACTACTGCCTATTGTTTTATCCAAGTCCAAAATAGAGAAATAAAATATATAAAATATTGTAAACAGGACTGAGCCTAATGTGTAAAAATCCAGGATCGAATATTTATAAATTACATAAATATCACCGAACACTAAATAACCCGCGGTAGTCATTATTGCAAAAATAGTAAGGACTAAAAATACAAGATCAATTGCCCATGAGAAAAATTGCATTGATAAAATATTTTTAGGGTCGGCTGTCACAACAACTGGGCTCGATTTATTTGGTACTATAGTTTCTCCATCGTTAATTGATGAATTATATATTTTTTTTAAACCTACATTTGTCGAGTCTTGAACTTTATTATTTATGGGAGTCTTACCCATTTCAGAGTTTAAATCTTTTATTCTTGAATGAGACGTATTCAATACATTCACTGACTGAGTTGTTGATTGGGCCTTATTCAATTTGGATGTTAGGGATGAATGTTTCTTGGGTTGAACGGAGGTCTTTTGATGGAAACCAAGACCTTTATTAATTGGCTTAAAATCTAGAGATTCCACATTTAGATCATCATGTTCCATAGAAAGTACCCATCCTTAATGACAATATACCAAAAATCCAAGAGTTAGTCACTAATTCTTCCTATTCCGAGAATATATCCCACAGCGACTGCAATGGCATTTTCAGATCTAAGAATAGGAGTTTCTAAATTAAAGTAATTTGCATGACAATTTTCAATTAAAAATTCTTCCTCTCTCTCATCCAATCCACCTTCTGGCCCAATGACAATATGAGCATTTTTAAAATTTCGATTTAAATTATCTCCTTCCTTTAACCTATTTGGTTTCATTCCAAAGCATACTATTGGTCTTTCTTTAGAAATTTCCAATAAACTGCTTTCAAATTTTTCGTTAAAAACCAATTCAGGATAATACATATTATTGCTTTGAATTAAAGCGCTATTTAAAATTGCTTTCATTCTTTGGTGGAACTTATCATTAGTTTCCAGTGGTTGAGAAAATTTAGTTTTTGTAACAATTAACTTTCGAATCCCAAGCTCAACACAGAGCCTTACAGCATCTTCTAATGCTTCTTTTTTAACCGCACCTAACGTAACTGACATATTATGTAGTGGCTCTGAACTTTCTACTTTTAAAATTTCAAAGGTAATAATGTTTCGCTCTATATTTCTCGTATCTAAATAAATTCGATAACCAGATCCATTTAATCCAATAATTTTTTCACCAACTTTCAATCTCACCACATTTCTTAGATGGTGAATTTGGTCATCACTCTGAATATTTAATTCTGTGCCAGGTAATAAGCAGGCAATATCTATGGATTCAATTACAACAGCTCTCATTTTGTAACCAGAATACTTATGGTGGCCCAATTTTCAATGATTTCATTAGAAATTATTTTAAAACTAACACGACTTCTATAGTAAGCAATTAATTCTTCTACTTGATCAGATAAAATTCCGCTAAATATAATTATTCCATTATTCCGCACGGACTTTAAGATTGTATCGCTTTCAAGTATGAGAATGTTTAAAAGTATATTTGCAAAAACTAGATCATATTCTTTAAAAGAATATTGATCTCTGTTTATGACCGAATAATTAAAATTTTTATTTGCACTGGTTTCATTAATTTTTATGTTTCTACTGCAATTTTCTAAAGCATCTTTATCTATATCAACAAAATCAACTTCAGAGGCAAATAGTTTCAAAGCTGCAATTCCAAGTATTCCTGAACCGCAACCAAAATCTAATACTCTCTTGTTATTTTTATATGCTTCAAAGTTTGTAACAATTTCTTTAATACATCCGAACGAAGTAGGGTGGGTGCCCGATCCAAATCCAAGCCCAGGCTCAATCAAAATATATTCTCCATCTGTTGGTGCTTTTTCCCAAGAAGGTATTATTGAAAAATTAGAAGTCACCTTAATTGTGCTATAGAATTTTTTCCACTCTAGATTCCAATCCTTTTCTGGCATAGCTTCAAGAGCAAAAAGAAAATTTCTATTTAAGTTACTTTCTGCTTCTTTTAAAAATTCTCTTGCATCCAAATCTTTTTCAAAATAGAAAACTGGATCAATCATTTCTTTGTCATTAATTATGCATAAAACATCTTCTGGTACTTCGCCTCCACAAAAACTTTTTTCACCCAAGAGTTGATCAACCTCTTGTTCCTCCATTTCTGATTCTAGAGCGCCAACACATCCATATCCCTCCATGGCGAGGGTCGATATGGCGGTAAATTCTATAGATTTAATCCCAAAAATTTTTAATGATATCATAAATCACGTATATTCAAGTGGTTACATTCTTTAAAATTAACAATCTAGGCCTGCTGCATCATGTTTTCTATGTTATCAAGTTCAAAAAGTCGAGAGATAAAAATGACTTATATTATTGGAATAGCAGGCGGCTCAGGTTCAGGAAAAACCACGTTTGCAAAGAAAGTTATAAATCAGTTTGAGGCCAATGTAGGAATTCTACATATGGACTCCTATTATTTACCAAGTCCTCCTGAAAATTTGAAAACTCCAACTGGCAAGCACAATTTTGATCATCCAAAGGCTTTCGATTGGGAGCTACTCAAGGAACATCTGTCGTTATTAAAAAATGGACAACAAATAAACGTACCCAAATATGACTTTAAGACAAGTTCTAGAACTGACCAATTTGAAATCCTCCAAAGCTCCAGAGTGATTATATTTGAGGGTATATTTAGTCTATTTTCTGAAGAGATTAGAGATTTACTCGATATAAAATGTTTCCTAAATGTTGACGCTGACATTCGATTCATAAGAAGACTTCATAGAGATGTCCAAGATAGAGGACGCTCTTTAGAATCTGTTATTAACCAGTACTATGATTCTGTACGTCCTATGTACAATAAATACCTTGATCCCCAAAAGCAATTTGCGGATTTTATAGTCGGTGAAGAGAATGATAATGCATCTATTATTTTATCCTCAAGGATTAGGGATTTAATAAATCAATTCCCAAATGCTGGTGGAACCTTTTCTTTAGAAAACTTGTATGTTTAAAATCAAACCAATAGGCGGAGTTGGCCAGATCGGTGGTAATTGCACCATTATTGAATTTAAATCATATCGTCTTTTAATAGATACCGGTGCTCTCTTTCCACTGGAGGAGGGTCTCGGTGTTAATATCCTCAGTCCCCCATATCATAGCCTAGGAAATATAGACTTTTTGATTCTCACCCACGGCCATGAAGATCATATTGGCACCCTCAACATTTTTTTAAAAGAAAATCCAAACGCAAAAGTCTACACTTCTAATTTTACTTATCAACTCCTTCTAAAAAAGGGAGTTCGTTTAAAGAATTTCGAAATTTTCGATAAAGATTCCACTCTTATTTTGCCTGGTTTAGATATTTGGCCTGTTTTTGTAGATCATTCAATCCCAGAGACCTTTGGTGTTTTCTTTAATTTTTCTGAATTGGATACTTCATTATTTTTTGTTTCTGATTTCAAAATGAATGATGAAAAGAGCTATTCAAGCAATTTCGAGAGAGATAAATTAAAAAGACTCAGCCAGCTTTCAAAATTACGATTATTATTTGCAGACAATACCAATATTTTAAGTGAGAACAAAAAAACTCCGGCCGAAGAAGAAATAGTCCCTCACCTCGATGATATATTTTTAAAGTCTTCTGGAAGAAGAATCTTTGCCACATTTTTCCCATCTAACATAGAGCGATTTCGAAATTTTTTAGACTTGGCCAAAAGACATAAATTAGATGTCCATTTAATTGGAAGAAGCATGCAGCTTTTTTTCCACCTTGCGAGAGAAACTAATCAAATCTCTTATGATGGCCAACTTTATTTCGACTTACCAAAGCCAAGTGAGTCTTACCGAAAGTTAATTTTAGTTAGTGGTTGCCAGGCTGATTATAAAAGTGCCTTGAGATCAATGCTTTTTGATGAAAAGGCCGGACGTAATTTTTCAAGCGATGATATTTTTGTTTATAGCGCAAAAATAATTCCAGGCAATGAAAAAAAAGTTGGCAATTGCTTTAACAAGCTAGCTAAGTTCGGGGTTTCAATTTTTAATTCCGAATCAAATTTCATCCACGTTTCTGGTCATCCAGGAAAAGAAGACCTTAAAGAATTAATCGATTTAACTAAGCCAACTGATTTTGTTCCTATTCATAATGAATATTTTTTTAACGATGGATTCTTAAAGTGGTTCAATGATTCCTTCCCAAATATTAAAAGTCATATAATCAAGAACAATGATGAACTAATTATTGAAGATGGAATTATTAAATATTCAGAATCAGCAGACTCGTTCTTGTTTGATATGGTTCATGACAATGGATTGATTCTAGATCGCGATGGGCATAGAGAACGCAGAAAGATATCTGAGAGTGGCTTGGTTACTGTTTTTATTGATTCCAAGAAAGTGGATCGCTTTAAAGTTAAAACTTTTGGATTCCCATTTAGTGGGCTCAATCAAATTGATATTGACCTAGCCCTTTCGAAAGGTATCTCATCCTATAAGAAATCAAACAATGAAGAAGCCCTCTTACGACCTTTAAAGGACTTCTTTATTGCAAACTTTAATCATAAGCCAGTTATTAGAATAATCTACTTGGATTAAGCTTATTCCAAATTTTTCTGATCTTGTCTTGAATCTTCTTTTCTAAGAAAAGCTGGCTTGTCCAATTCTTCCTCATCAAAGTTTATGAAACCCAATTTTTCTGCAATTGTTTTAGCTCTGCTTAATCCATATAAATCTTTTTTCTCTGGAGATAAATTACTTTGGATTCTGCTAGGCTCAGCTGGAACAGAAACTTTAGTTGCTTCATATTTTGAAGCCGCGTCTTTTATATTTTGCACAAGTTTGCTCGATGGTCTTAATTCAGCGTTATCAATTTGAACTTCTGCAATTGGTTCAACAGGGGCAGCTTTAGATTCTGCAACCGTCTCCATTTTTGGTTCAGGCATAGTTGGCATATTTTGCTTTGGAGACGGAACAAATACTTTCTCTTCTACTACTTCCTGTTGGGTATTTGCAACCGGCCCTGGAGTTACCTTTGTTGAGTAAAAATTAGTAGCGGGAGAAATCTTTTTCTCTGTTCCTCTAAGTCCTGTTGCAATTACTGTAACCTTAACGTCCTCATTCATGTTTGGATCAATTACTGTCCCAAATATAATTTCAGCATCTTCATCCGCAGCCTCCATAACAAGAGTTACAGCTTCGTTTGTTTCATGCATGGTTAAACTTTCATTACCTGTAATATTTATAATAATTCCAGTTGCTCCATCAATTGTAACATCTTCAAGTAATGGTGAACTAATTGCTTCTGTTGCCGCTTTTATTGCTCTACCTTGGCCAGTTGCTACACCAGTACCCATCAATGCCAAGCCCTTGTTTGACATTACGGTACAAACATCCGCAAAATCAGCATTAATGTGACCTGTATTATTAATAAGGTCTGAAATCCCTCTTACAGCATTTAATAAAACTTCATCAGCCTTTTTAAAAGTATCAATAAGACTTAAATTTTCACCAGCTAAATAAAGTAGTCTTTGGTTTGGTATCGTAATTAGGGAATCGACAACTTCTTCTAAAGTACCGATTCCACCTTCTGCTTGCTTAAATCTCTTTTTACCTTCGAACAAGAAGGGCTTTGTTACGACACCAACTGTTAGTGCACCTAATTCCCTCGCCAATTTTGCGATTACGGGGGCAGCTCCAGTACCTGTTCCACCACCCATGCCAGCCGTAATGAATACCATATCCGCACCAGCCAACACTTCACTTATCTTTTCATACTCTTCCAAAGCTGCCTTTCTACCTACTTCAGGGTTTGCACCAGCTCCCAAACCTTTAGTAACGAGCGCGCCTAATTGAATTTTGACTGGAGCCAAGCTGGCGTTTAACGCCTGTGCATCTGTATTGGCCACTATATATTCAACACCACTTAATCCCGCTTTAATCATTGTATTAATGGCATTACAACCACCGCCACCAACACCCACAACTTTTATTTTTGCACCTGCATCTAACGTAGGAGTTGATGGATTTTTAAACTCAAACATAAAATCTCCTTTTAAAAAATATCTCTAAATACTGATTTTAGACTTTCACCAAATTTATTAATTATATCAACGCTTTCTGATTTTCTATTATTTGCATCTACACTATATCGATTTCTTTTATAGCTCTCCATCAACAAACCCAATACCGTACTATATTTTGGATGTTGCATGACGTTTGTCATTCCACCAAAAGTTTGAGGAAAGCCAATTTTTGTAGGATTACCAGTTATTATTTCTGCAAGCTCAGCCATTCCTTTAATTAAGACTCCACCACCAGTTAATACCAAGGGCCCAGCGACTTGAAATTCAATAGCCTTTTCATCCATTATTTTTTTGATAATTTGAAATAATTCACTTGCCCTAGCATTGAGAACTTCTGCTACGAATGTCATAGGAACTTCTCTTGTCTTTGAAACATTTACTCCTTGCACAGAAATATGAGATGAGGGATTTACACTTTCAGGAATCACTGTTCCATGATTTATTTTTACTCTTTCTGCTTCACTGTGTGATGTCTTTAGAGCGACTGCTAAATCATTGGTAAAATGGTTTCCACCAACTGGTATAATCTCTGAATGAATTAAAGACCCATCTTTCCAAATAGCTAAATCTGTTGTGCCTCCGCCGATATCTACTAAAATAACTCCCATTTCCTTTTCTTCTAAGCTCAATACTGCTTCAGAAGAAGCAATTGGTTGAAGGGTAATTTGTTCAACCTCTAAACCAGTTTGCTCTACACATTTTACAAGATTTTGTATGAGGCTCACGGCTCCAGTAACTATATGGACATGTGCTTCTAGTCTTACACCATACATACCAACCGGATCTTTTATTCCAAATGTATTGTCGACTCTAAATTCTTGGGGAATGACGTGCAAGATTTCACGATCACTGGGTATCACGACTGCCTTTGCAGCTTCTATAACCCTAGCAACATCTTCGCTTGAAACGACTTTTTCCTTTATTGGAACAGCACCGATACTATTGAAACTGTAAATATGGTTCCCAGCAATACCAATAGTAGCCTTTCTAATCTCTAGACCGGCCATTAGCTTTGCTTCTTCCAGTGACGCTTGAATTGAACGAACTGTCTTATCTATGTTAACAACACTACCTTTCTTTAATCCGAAAGAAGGGTGAGTGCCAATACCAACAATCTCTAGCTCTCCATTATTACTTTTAGTACCGACAATCGTGCAAACCTTTGTGGTACCAACATCCAGGCCAACCAGGATACTGCGTGTTGCATTCATGAGATTCCTTTCTCTTGCAAGGCGGAATCATTCCACCTAAACCGGCAAATTATACCAGCTAAAATAGATGTTAAATTTACTCAGAGAACTTTACAACAATTTTTTTGACATTTGTTATATTGATAATAGAGGGAATTCTTGACTGGGAAGCAAAATGATCAACAATTCGAGTGAGTTTATCAATCTTTACCCCCCATTCATGTTTCCCCATAAAGACACTAATTGGCTTTTGATTTATTGAGAGTATTAACGTCAATGTTTCATCTCGATTAATAATCATTTCAGTTAAATTCTTTTCAAAATTAGTCATATAAATTCGGCGAGAAACTGATTGCAAATCGCCCTTTAACTCTTGCCCAAATCTATTTTCCGGAAGCGCTAATACTGGCAGCTTATTAATTGCTTTTCCTTCTTCCTCAAGCATTTCTTGAAAAATTTTATTATAGAAGTTGCCGTTATTCGCCAGAATTAAATCATCATGATCTTTTATTGAATCCAACCCATTTCCATAGAATGTTATTCTGTACATTGGTGTTGGGCACTCTAATTTAATCGTAACTCGATTCTTTATTGGATCTAATTTTACACCATAGTTAGAAATAAAATACTTGTCTTGTAGCTGCCCATTAACAATTTGCTCTTTAATTTTACTAAGTGATTTAGTTTCTTCAAAGTTCTTAGCGATTATTAAAGCAAATTTAGATGCTGCTTTAGTGGGACAGGTTCCAAATAGAGATTTATAGCTTGTATTTGTAGCGGCAAAAGAATTTCTCCCAGACAAAATAAGGGATACCAAAAGAAAACTACCAAACTTCGACTTCAAGTTCCAATTTAATTCCATGCTTTGATTCTAACACATTATTTATTTCTTGAATCAAGTTTATAAAATCATTTTTTGTAGCATTGCCAAGATTTTCAAAAAAATTAGCATGTACAGGGCTTACTCTTAAATCTCCAACCCTAAAGTCTTTTAGGCCTGATTGATCTATTAATTGTCCAGCCCTAGCTAAATACTCACCTTTTGAATCTTTCGGGTTTTTAAAGACACATCCACAAGTTGGTGCAGAAAGTGGCTGGGTATTCTTTCTCAATATTTGATAATCTTTTATCTTTTTTGAAATCTCAGTATTCTGTCCAAAATGGATTAGATCAGCGGCAACAATAATATCACCATCATCAACAAAATTGTTTTTCCTATAACTAAATGACCTTTCATTTACATTGTGTTCTTTATCCAGGCCTTCATTTGTTACTAAATAGACTTTCTTAATAATTTTTCCAATTTCTCCAAGATTTGTTCCTGCGTTCATGTAAATTGCCCCTCCAAGGGAAGCAGGTATCCCTGTAAATACTTCCCATCCAATTAAACCAAATTTAATTGCGTGCAAAGTAAATAAATTTAGGGGAACGGAGGAATTTAAATTATAGATCTCTTTGGGTTTATCAAAAATTGACTTATCGTAGGGTATGTCTAGATATACATAAACCCATTCAGCATTTTCTGGGAGTACTAAATTTGAACCCCATCCAAGTATTTTATATTTTAACTGTCTTGTGGTTAAAACTTTTAATAAATCTTTCAAAGATTCTATTGTGGTTATCCTAATGAAATCACCAAAAGCCTTGAGCCTAAAAGTATTATACTTTTCTAGGTTTTTACCAATCTCCAACGAGAGCCCTGGGATTCTCCTAATTTCATCTTGAGAAGCAAGATTTAGATAGCTATTCATGCCCATATTTTTTTATTATCTCTTTAGCTCTTTTGCCAATACTACCAGCCCCCATAACTATGGTTATTTTGGGGGTAGTTGACTTAATTGTATCCAATAAATCATTTTCAAAATTTTCTGTAATTTTTGCGAAAGTAGGATGAAGTCTATTTACATCCGACATTAATCCATCGCTTGTAATTCCTGGGATTGGAGCCTCTGATGCAGGGTAAATTGGCAGCAAAATTAATTCGTTTGCAGCATTAAAGCAGTGCAAATATTGATTCCAACAATCTCGTGTCCTGGTAAATCTATGTGGCTCAAAAAAAAGCTGGATGTGAATTTTACTGTCTATATTTCTAATGGCTTCGAGTGAAGCATTTATTTCTGTCGGATGATGAGCATAGTCGTCGTATATAATAACATTTTTACTTTGATATAATTTTTCAAGCCTGCGGCCAACACCAAGAAACATTTTAATATGCTTGCATGCATCTGAAATTGAAACCCCAAGACTCCAACATAGAGCAATCGCGGCTAGACTGTTTTGGACATTGTGCTTTCCATGAACATTTAATTGAACTTGATATTCCTTCGTATTTTCAAATATTAATTTGTACTTAATTCCATCAATCCCTTGAGTTATATCTGTTGCATAAAACTTATAGTCCCTTGACCTCTCTTGATTAATTCCATAATAGATATGAGGTTTCTTCATTTTGCTTTTAAATTCATATAACTTTTGATCATCCCCATTCATTATGACCAAACCATAAAATGGAACTTTGTTTGCGAATTTGTAAAAAGCTTCTTCTATATTTTGAATACTTCCATAGAAATCCAAATGATCATTGTCGATATTGGTAATTACAGATGCGTAGGGTGAAATTTCTAAAAATGTCCCATCAGATTCATCAGCTTCAACAACTAGAAATTCTCCACGACCTACCTTTGCGTGACTTTTCAAGTTCGCAACTATTCCACCGATTATGTAACTTGGATCCAATCCACTTTCAACCAAGATTGTGCTAGTCATTGAGGTAGTCGTGGTTTTTCCATGCGTCCCAGCTATTGCTAATCCTTTTTTTAGCAGCATAATGTCCGCCAAAATTTCAGATCTTTTTAACACTGGAATTCCCAATTGCTTTGCTTTAATTAGTTCGGGATTATTTTTATCTACTGCGGAACTATGTACCAATAAATCAACATCTCCTACATTTTGTGGATCATGACCAATAAAAACTGTAGCTCCTCGTTTTTTTAATTTTTCAATATTTGCGCTCGAACTTATATCGCTTCCAGAAACTTTAAATCCTAAATCAAGAACAATCTCTGCAATGGCCGAAATCCCAATCCCTCCAATTCCCACAAAGTGAATTTTTCTTTTATTATTAATTAACATCTCTATTCCTTGGAATATTTCGACCCTATGATTGCGATAAAGAGCGCAAATGCTGACAAATTTGCCACCAAAGAAGACCCACCAAAACTTATAAATGGGAGATTCATGCCTTTCGTTGGTAAAAGCCCTAAAACAACTGCCATATTAAAGGAAGCTTGAAGAGATAGGATAAAAATAATACCCGATCCAACCAAGAAAGCTGGTTTATTTTTTATATTAAGAATTAATTTAAATCCAATGAGTGCGAAAAAAAAGAAGGCGAGTACGGTAAAGAATACACCTATAAATCCCAGCTCCTCACCAACAACGCTAAATATAAAATCATTATGAGCTTCGGGCAAATAAAACAACTTCTCGTTACCATTGCCAAGCCCCTTTCCAAATATACTTCCATTGGCAAAGGCCAAGAATGATTGCACGACTTGAAAACCAGAAGTTTTTGCATTTTTCCATGGATCTAAAAATGCAATTAAGCGCTTTATCCTATACGGCTGTAACAGAAGTATAAAAATCGAAATACCTGCACCTGCTACCAGGAAGGTATAAAATTTTTTCCTTGAAAAATCCGATTGGAAAGCTACAAAAAATATTCCTGCCATACATATGGAAAACGTTCCAAAATCTGGTTGCTTCAATAAAATCAATAACGGAAGAAATAAAAGACTTGTATAAAAAATCTTTTTCTCTTTAGAAAAACTCTCTAGATTTTGAAAATAGTAAGATGCATAAATAACCATTGCGAATTTAATAAATTCACCTGGCTGAATTCTTGAACCTACTATAGCTACCCATCGACTAGCACCTTTTACTGTTACTCCAATTCCTGGGATTAAAGTTAAAAGGAGCAAACATGAATTTAAAATAATGAGTAATGGGCTAATCCTAAATATAAAATTAAAGTTTATCTTACTTATAAGCAGGAAAAATAAAAAACCAATAGCTAGGTAAATCATTTGCCTTTTTATAAAAAAAGCAGAATCTGAAAAATTCTCTCTGGCTAAAATGTAACTTGAAGAATAGACCATTAAGAGGCCAAAACAGCATAAAGAAAACACTAGAAAAATGATTAATTTCTTATAGAAGTCGACCTTTTCCTTGGCCATTTCCATACTGCATTCTACTTATAGTTGGTAGACCAACTTTTTAAAGTAATTCCCTCTTTCTTCAAAGTCCCTAAAGAAATCAGTTGCAGGGTTACCGGGACTTAAGAGTATTGTATCTCCCGTTCTAGATTTTTGGTAGGCAAACAAGACTGATTCTTCAAATGAACCCACAATGTATGTCTGGGGATGTTCACCTAAGGCCCTATTCAACCTTTCTTTACATTCCCCAACAAGGACAAGCACACGGGTATTCGTAATCATTTCCTGTGCATATTTTTCAAATTCCAGTTCTTCATTGTCCTTGCCACCAGCTATTAGGATGACCGGTGTTTTAAATGATTTCAGACTTTTTAGCATCTCTTCCATCGTTTCTGATTTAGAGTCGTTATAAAAAGCTACTCCATTCTTCTCCATTAAAAATTCAAGTCTCTGCGGAACGCCTGGAAAGGACTCAATTAATTTCTGAATAGACTTATCAGTTACTTCCAGTACCTTACATGCAGTAATTGCAGCCAATAAATTTTCTCTATTTTCCGTACCGACAATTCGCATCTTGGAGACAACAAATTCAGAGTGATAATGGATATTTGAATGAATCCTTCTATCATGAAAATGAGTTCCCTGAATTTCGTTCATTACACCCAATTGAACAAAGGATCTTCTTGAATACCAATAGGTTTGGCATTTTGCATTTCTAAAAAATGTATTGTTAGCCAAACTATCGAAATTAACTATTAAAGTATCGTCCGTGGACAATGATTTAATGATCTTCAATTTCGTTTCTATGTACTCACCCATTGAGCGGAATGAATTGGTTGGGTAGGTCTCACTTAAATTGGTAAAAATAACCATCCGAGGATGGAAATTATCTAGGCTCCTCATTTGAACTGCTGAGACCTCAACAATAACATAATCTATTTCATCTTTGTTCGGAAGCATTGCATATTGGATGAATGGGCTATCGCTCGTTCCACCAACAAAAATATTTTTACCATCTAATTTGAGTGCATAACCGACCATGTGTGCAACTGTAGTACGACCAAAACTTCCACAGACTGCAATTATAGGCTTTCTACACAATTTATTTGCTAAGGCGAACTCACTATAAACTTCTTTACCAGATTTTCTGGCTAACTCTATTTGTGGCAAATCAGGTGAAACAGAAGATGTATAAACGACGACATCTGCTTCAAGAAAATCATCATCTTTATGCTCACCAAAAGTCATGGCAGGTGCTGGTTCAATTCGTTTTAATTTTTTAACGGCTTTATTTAAATCAAAAATCGGTTTAATGTCCGTAACCTTAATTTCACATCCTAACTGATTGAAAAAATTGATAAGGGCAAAGCCAGTTCTACCAATACCGACAACCAATATCTTTTTGCCACGAAAACGATCCATAAATTGTCCTTAAATACTCTTAATTAACGAATTTTTAGCGTCGCTAAGGCCAAAATAGCCAGAAGGATACTTAAAATCCAGAACCTAACAATGACTTTAGTTTCTGGCCAGCCCATTAATTCAAAATGATGATGAATTGGCGCCATTTTAAATATTCTTTTCTTTCTAATTTTGTAGGAGCCAACCTGAAGTATGACGGAGACTGCTTCTAAGACAAAAACTCCCCCAATTAGAGCAAATAAAAACTCATTTTTGGTAAGCACCGCAATAGTTCCAAGTATTCCTCCAAGCGAAAGACTGCCCGCGTCACCCATGAAAATCTGAGCGGGGTAGCTATTGTACCAAAGGAATCCTACGCCTGCCCCTATCAGTGATGCGCAGACAACTGTTAATTCACCGGCTCCCTCTATATGGGGGATATATAAATAAGAGGCGAGTTCTTTATGCCCAGCCACATATGCTAGAAGTCCCAGCGAAGCCGCAGATGTTATGATAGGTCCAATCGCTAAACCATCAAGGCCATCAGTAAGATTTACAGCATTACTCGATCCGACAATAACAAATGCTGCAAATGGAATGTATAAGTAACCCAAGTCTATTATTGGACCTTTCATAAAGGGTATATAAAGACCCGTAGAAATAATTTTTGCTTGAACCATGTAATAACTTAAAATTAAAGCTGTCCCAAATTGCCACACTAACTTGGCTTTTGGCCTCACACCTTGTGGATCCTTTCTAAGAACTTTTAAATAATCATCAAGGCACCCTAGACCAAAATAGGAAAGACCAGCTAACAAAGCAATTAGCAAAGGCTTAGAAAAAAAGTTCCCCGTTATAATCAAGGCAACCATTACTGAACCGAAAATAAAAACGCCACCCATGGTTGGGGTACCAGCTTTTTTAAAGTGTGTTTCTGGACCATCATTTCTGACAATTTGGCCAAACTGTTTCCTTTTCATGAATTGAATAAAGTAATACCCCCACAATATGGAGACCCCACTTGAGAGTAAGAAAGAAACAAAGCTTCTAAATGTTATGTAGCGAAAAATGTTGAAAAACGACAAATCTTGAACAAATTGATAAACAATATGATACAGCATGGTGCCTTCGTAGTTTTGTGTAGAGCATAATTATGACGAAGGTAAGACAATTAGTAAAATTTTAATTTAATGACTTCACTAGAGTTTCAAGCTTTACCGAGCGACTTGCCTTTAAAAATACGAAACGATAGTCAGTCATCTTTTTTAAGAAAAACTGCTCCGCGTCACTGGCATTATTGTAGTGGACGACATTACTTATACTGCAGCCTTCTTTGAAATATTCATAAAATCTACCAACAAAAATTACCAGACCTGGCCTTAAGTCATTAAGCATTGCCCCAATTTTTTTATGAGAATCTCTTGTAGACTCGCCCAATTCATTCATATCACCAATGACCACCAAGCAGTTTTGTCTTTGGCCTTTCATTTTTTCGATGTGTTTAAAAAAACTAGAAAGGGAGGACTCCATAGAGCTTGGATTAGCATTATAGGCATCCAGAAAGATCCAATTATCTTTGGTAATCTTGATTTCTGATCTGTTACTTCCAGGCTTAAAACTTTCACAACCTGATTTGTATTCCTCTAATTTATTTGGATCAATCATCCAACACAAAGTTAAGGCCATCGTTAGATCATGGAAATTATGTAAACCTATTAAATGAGAATTTGTAATCTTAAACTTTGATTTTAAAAAATCAATTTCAATAGTCTCATGATTTACTTCCTTAAATAGAATTTCACCTTTGGAATTTCCGACTCGAATTAAGGAATTAGAAGAAGTCATTTCACCTAAATAAAAATCATCACCGTTAACAACAAATGAATATTTTTTACCTTTTGAGACATAATCAAATAAGGATTTTTTCTCTTTAAAAATATTTTCTCGTGTTCCCATGAATTCAATGTGGGCGTCACCAATCATTGTTATAATCCCAGCTTCTGGCTGAGCAATTTCACACAATCTATTAATTTCACCAGGATGATTCATACCAATTTCAAGAACAGCAAACTTATGCTCTGGCTTAAGATTTAAAATTGTTAACGGTAAACCAATTTGATTATTAAAATTTCCTGCTGTTTTATGGACCAATCCTGGAAAAGCAGAGTTTAGTAAATGTGCAACCATATCCTTTGTAGTCGTCTTGCCATTTGAACCAGTTATACATATTACTTTTAAATCAGATTTTTCTTTTAAATATTTGATATAATTTTTTGCCAATTCTGCAAGATATTCCTCGGTATTGGTGGCAACAATAAATCCTGCTCTGGGATCATTTTCTAAAATTTTAGACACTTTTTCTAAGTAATTTTTTTTCCCCTCTATAACAAAATATTTACAGCCAAGATAGTGGCAGTCCAATAAATAGTCATGCCCATCAAATTTTTCTCCTCGCAAGGCGACAAAAATATTATCTTTAGTAATTTTTCGAGAATCTGTTGATACAGATAGAATATTTTTAACCTCGCCACCTAAAATATCTTTGAAACAAGAAAATTTTTTTATCTCATTAATTGTAATCATTTTCCAATAACCTCTTTTACAACTAATTCATCACTAAATTTATGTTTTACACCGTTTATTTCCTGATAGTCTTCATGCCCTTTCCCTAGAATCAGGACAATTGTATTTAAATCCATGCTTTTAATCGCTCCAATTATTGCCTGCTTTCTATCACAGATAATTTCATATTCTTTACCGACGATGCCACTCGCTATCTGTTTCGCAATTTCGATTTCCAATTCAAATCTAGGGTTATCATTTGTAATAATAATGGAATCTGCTAAATCGCTAGCAATTTTTCCCATAATTGGTCTTTTTGTTTTGTCTCTATTTCCACCGCAACCAAAAACAATTTTTAACAATTTATTTGGATATAATGCCCTAACTGCTTTTAACACCTTTTCTACTCCATCTGGAGTATGGGCATAATCGATAATTATTCCAGACTTATATTGAACTAAATAAAATCTGCCTGGACTGGGCATCAATTGGGATGAGCTTTCTATTGGGTAATTAACTCCAATTCCTTTGAGCATTGAAACAGCTAAGGAAAAGTTCTTAATATTAAAATCGGCCCTTAAAAAATCTGTGGTAAGTAATTCCGGGTTAACCTTCGAAGATAAACTTATACTATTCGCCATCGCAAGATTAGCTTTTTTAATTTCTTGGCATAAATTAGTTTCATCGTAGCTTAAGTATAATGGAGCACCATTCTGCATTTTTTCAATTATTTTGCATTTTGCTAAAAAATAGTTCTCAAATGTTTTATGATAATCGAGATGATCTTGTGTCAAATTTGTCCACCCGGCGACTATTAACTTTAGATCACCCAACCTGTCCTGATCCAAAGAATGACTACTGACTTCTATACATAAAAAGCTAATTTTATTTTTATTACAAAAATTAATATGCTCCCTTAGTTTGAAATAGTCCGGGGAAGTTAAAGATGACTCAGACATTTTAAGATTGTTAACATAAAATCCAATGGTACCAACATAGGCTGCCTTCAAGCCAACTTGGTTCAACATCTGATTTATTAAAAATGCTGTCGTTGTTTTTCCATTTGTACCAGTTACACCAATTAGCTTAATGTCTCCAACTTCACCGTAAACAAAATTACAAATTTCTTTATATTGATGATGCTTAAAAAATAAATCTGACACCAACATGCAAACATTTGAATCAATTTCCAAATAGAAAGGCACCACAACAATTTTCGCATTTGATAAAGCGAGCCTTTCAATAAATTTTTCTTTTGAATCTTCCGAATCCTTTAAATTATAAATGACCATTGTATCAGGTCCCGCACCATCAAGAGAGGTTGATATTTTAGTTATATCAATATAAGGGACTGTTCCAAAAATTTGATGTTTAGGAAATTTTTTAATTAGGTCAATAAGCTTCATATTTAATCAACGCTCGGAGGCTCATAATATAGGTCTATTTCTTTAATTCCACCATCTAAAATTGTGCCCGGCTGCCATGATTGTCTTTTAACTAGGCCCACACCTATATGATTAACTTTGATATTTGCATTCTTAATCACTCTCTCTGCAGATTTTTTATCTAAACCGATTAAACTTGGGACAACATTTTCCGGAGTATTTGCCGATGCTAAAACTAATTTTACTTTATCTGAATGTAACTTATCAGCATCATCTCTTACAACATTTATGGTTTGCTTATCTTTTATCAATAAATACTCAAGTGTTTTTTTAAATACAGGTGCTGCAATTTCATTACCATAGTAGCCACCAACTTGTGGATCATCTATATAAACTAGCCCTACATATTTTTTAGGCGTTCCTATTGTGAATCCAATAAAACCTGGAATATATCCGCGATAGCCACCGCTCTCAGAAACTCTTTGTGCAGTAGATGTTTTACCTGCTATTTTAAAATATTTTATTTTTGCATTTGTTCCCGTACCTTCTTCAACAGCCGAAATTAACATTTTCTTTAATTGCTCAACTGTTTTTTCAGAAAGAATTCGTAAAGTTAAATCACTTTTTGTTTTTCTTTGGAGTGTTGGTGAAACAGAGTACCCACCATTTGCAATAACTGCATATGCAGACAACATTTGAATTGCCGTTGTGGCAATTCCTTGACCAAACGAAACATTACTCAATCTAAGCTGGCTAAGTTTTTCTACTACTGGAACAATCCCTCTACTTTCACCTGAAACTTCAATACCAGTTTTTTTTCCAATTCCAAATCTTTCTAGAAAGTATAACAATCTGGGTGCGCCCAACTCAAAGGCTACCTTGGTTGTCCCAACGTTTGAACTATATTTTAATATTTCACCTACTGTTAACCATTCAAATTTTTTTTTATTTTCGGCTTCACTTATAACATGGTCGCCAATTCTTAGGTTACCACCTTCACAATTATATTTCTTGGAAGAATTGGATAAACCTGATTCAAAAGATGCGGCCACCGTAAGCGTTTTCATTGATGAGCCTGGTTCAATTGGGTCTGTTACGAATGGCAGTTTGAAGTTGCCATTACTATCCCCGGGTCGATTTGCATCATAAGTTGGATAGTTTGCCAGTGCAATCATTTCCCCAGTCTCTGCATCCATTATTCCTATTCCGCCGGATCTCGCATTATGCTTTGTAATTGCCTCTCTTAAAAATTTTTCTGCACTTGCTTGAATATCTAAATCTATACTTAAATATATATCTTCACCTAAATTTCCATTTTCAATAAAATCTGATTTTAGTGGTCTTCCCTTGGCGTCTTTAACAAATTTTATTTTATGGGGTTTTCCTCTTAGTTTTTCATCAAATGAATATTCTAGTCCTGAAAGCCCCTTGTTATCCTGGCCTACAAATCCGATTACTTGAGACAAAATGGTATTATTTGGGTAAACCCTTACAGGAGATTCTTCAACAAATACTCCTTTTAATTGTTTTATATTACCAACCTGCTTTTCCGAAAGTGGAAACTTTCTAGCGATCCAAGTATATTTTTTTTTATTTTTTAATTGCCTTGCTAAATTCTTTTTCTTCCATTCAGGTACTATTTTTTCAAGAGTTCCATATACTTTTGTATCTAAGACAAGTTTTGGTATAACAAAAATATTGTAGGCTTTTAAATTCATCGCTAATGGATTCCCATTTCGATCCAAGATTCTACCTCTGTCTGGATAAATAGTAATTTCCCTGAGCGTTTGGGATCGGGAATAAGAAATTAATTTTTCTCTATTTATGATTTGTAAATATGCAGATTTAATTATTACAAGAATTAATATCAGTGATATTAAAGAAAATACAAAATAGGTTCTTTGCTTTCTTGTATCTACGTAATCAATCGTCTTCATGGTATAATTATAATTTTATCTGACTGTGGTTCAGCCAATCCAATCTTCAAAGCAAATCGTTTCAAGTTTTCTATTGATGTTACCTTGGCCCTTTTTGCAAGTAATTCTCTGTTTATTGTAGTACTAGAATCTATCGTTTTTGATAGCGAACCTATTTCATAATCCAATTCAACATTTTTCAGCCTAAAGATTAAAAATAAAGCCGCTGTACCAATCGTGAGGATTGAATAAAAAAAGACTTTATTGTTCCTGAGGGGATTGAGTGTGTTTCCATTTTTCTTTTTTAGAAATTTTATCATAACCGCTTCCTGCAGTACCAAATTTGATTACTCTTAGTTTAGCACTTCTTGATCTTGGATTGGATAAAATTTCATGCTCAGTTGGTTTGATTGCCTTCTTTGTTATTAGCTGACATTTATTGTCGGACTTTGACCAGTCTTTAAATTTATGCTTAACAATTCTATCTTCCAAACTGTGGAAAGTTATAATTCCAAGCGAGAATTCCTTATTTTCCATGCTCTCAATTTCATTCAAAAGTATCTCTAGGACTTTTAACTCTTGATTAACCTCAATTCTTAGAGCTTGAAACAATCTTGTAGCAGGATGGATTCCGGAGAATCTCATTGTTTTAGGATAGCAATGAAAAGCGATATTCTCCAATTGCGTAGTTGTTTTAATAACTCCTTCATTCGTACGATATTCACAAATTGCCTTAGCAATTCTTTTTGAGAATTTATCTTCTGAATAATCTCTAATAATTTGCTCTAAATTCTCCTCAGAATACTCATTAACGATTTTTTTCGCGGTTAATTCACTATTCTGATTCATTCTCATATCAAGGGGTGCATCTTTTTTAAAAGAAAAGCCTCTAGATGCCTCGTCAAATTGGTGAGACGAAACTCCAATATCGGCCAAAACTGCCTTCACGTTTTCCTTTTTCAAAATTTCTTTTAATTCGGAGAAAGATGTAAAATTTTTGTTTATTAAATTCACCCTGTCTTGAAATCCAAGTTTTATAAGATAATCTTTACCATGATTTATTGCATCCTGATCCTGATCGAAGCCAATAACTTTAGAGTTGGGAAACCTTCTTAAAAATTCTATTGAATGGCCGCCACCGCCAAAAGTTAAATCAACTACACTAAATTGACTGTTTAAATCAAATCCATGAGTTAAATTTTCAATTACTTCTTTGAGTAATATTGGAATATGGTAGGAACTATCAAACATATTTAACTTAAAAGAACCTTTAAAAAATTTCTTTGAGTTTGATTTAAACTTTGCTCTGGTGTCATCACACCAATAGCGTTCTCTGGCTTGAATTCAATTTTATTTTTATACAAACTAGGTATTAAGCTTCCGATTAAATTCTGTGCCATTATATTATTAGTTTTCATAACCTTCATTATTTCATCTACGTTACAATGTACTTCTTTCCAGCAATCAAAATCTGTAACCATAGCAACTGTTGAGTAGGCCATCCCTGCCTCTTTCGCTAAATAAGATTCCGGCACATTGGTCATACCAATTACCTTGGCTCCAAACCCTCTATAAATATTTGATTCAGCCCGGCTTGAAAACTGAGGCCCTTCAATACAAATATAAGCACCGTCCTTTTTGACTGGTATTTTCAATTTATTGCATTCGTCAAAAATTCTATTCTTAAGATTAATTTCAACAGGATTTGCGGTACTGACATGTCCAATTATTCCATTTCCAAAAAATGTCCTTTCTCTTTTTCCTTTTGTCCAATCGATAAACTGGTCCGGCAAAAAAAATGTTGCAGGTTGACATTCATCAGTCAAGGAGCCAACTGCACTAATACTTAGCAATACGTTCACTCCAAGCTTTTTAAGCGCAAATATATTTGCTCTATAATTGACCTCTGAAGGAAGAAAACTATGCTTCTTCCCATGTCTGGGTAAAAAATAAAACTTAAAACCACTAATTTCACCATGAACTATTTTATCACTTGGAGATCCAAAGGGAGTATCTACCATCAGCTCATCTATAACTTTAATAGAATTAATATCATAAACTCCACTTCCACCAATTATCCCAATGCTGTAATTACCCACAAATCACTCCTAAAGTCAGGGAAACTTGATATTTTCAAAAGCCCGGTTAAAAATGTATTAGCATAGTATAATAGAGATTATAAAGTTTATAGATGCTCAAATCAGTTGTTAAATATTTAAGTCACGCGCAAAAGAGTTCTGAGTTTTTAAAAAACTCAATAGATACTTCAGTTAAAGATATCATTATCGACGCCTCTGAATTGGTTAAAAATCCAACAGCAAGCCATCTTATTAATTTAACTAAGGACACAGTAGGCTCGCTCGGCTGGATTGCGAACTCGACCATTGACCACCTTTTAGTTCTAGGTGGCATTAGAAAATCTCCGGAGGGGATTTTAAGTGATCCCGAGTCGCAATTTATCGTTGAAAAAGTATCTAAAAATATACCCCTTGATCCCAATCTATACCCTCCTGAGAAAATATTTTCCGCGCTGTTTAAAGAACTCGAATATTGCCACACCCATAAACATTACAAGTCTAAACTAAATTGCCCAAAAATTTTCCCAACTATAGTTTTAGTATCAGGCATGCTTAATGAAATTTATAAAACTGCTGCCTTTGAAAGAGGTGTTAGCAATACAAGTAGAAAAAATGGATTAAAATACTTAATTGCCAACGTGTCTGGGTATAAAGGCTCTCGCGAAAATTCACACCAAATTCGAGATATCGTTTACAATCATCATAAACTCAATCCAGATGAAAAATTTTGGTTTCTTTGCTATTCAAAGGGTGGCATTGATGCAATGTATTTTTTTAAAGAAAATTCGGATTGGGTAAAAAGAAATGTAGTTGGCATGAGCACACTAGCCACGCCAATATTAGGATCTCCTCATCTAAACAAAGGTCATTTAAAATTTGCGGTCAAAATTAGAAGGGCGCTCGTCTCTAAAATCCCGGTTCCCAATAGCGAGATACAATCCATTTTCGATGAGTCGTTCCAACAATCCATTGATATGGCTCATCAAAAATCATGGTTCTTGAAAAACTACCACTTGCTTCCACAAAATCTCTTTTATACTAGCATGGCCCTAAATTGTGAGTGGTATGAAAGTCATATTTACATGATGCTGACAAAACTTCTTCTTCCAAGTAGTTCAAAGAATGATGGCGTTGTAGATGCTGACTCAGCTATTTACCCAAAATATTTTAATGGAATTAATTTGGGTCTTTATAAGGGCCACCATCTCATTGCCGCGAGATCTAGCACTTTTTCTCAAGAGGCGCTTATAGAAGCACATTTAATTTTATTAAAATATTTGAACTTGATTTAAACTGATGATCTTAGATTCATTAAAACAATTTTAGATATCGCCTTTAAACTTTCAAATACACCAACACCATCTTTTGCTACTGATTCAAAACTTGGTGCACCTTTTTTATTTAATCGTTTTTCCAATTCAAGTACTGGAATAACATTAGGCAAATCCCTTTTATTCCATTGAAAAATCATTGGTATTTTTTCGGGTGAATAACCTTGTTCCGCTAAATTTTTATACATCCCTTCTAGGCTTTCGATATTCGCATCCAATCTTTCTACTTGAGAATCTGCAACAAAAACTAAGCCGTCAACTCCTCTTAGTACTAACTTCCTAGATGCTTCATAAAATACTTGTCCTGGTACCGTGTATAGGTGAAATCTAGTTTTAAAACCACGAATTTCACCAAGATCAAGAGGGAGAAAATCAAAAAATAAAGTTCTTTCATTCTCAGTATTGAGGGAAATAATTTTGCCTTTATTATCTCCACTTGTTTTTTGATAAATATATTGAATATTGGTTGTTTTACCGCCTAAACCTGGCCCGTAATAAACAATCTTGCAATTAATTTCCTTTGATTGGAAATTTATAAATGACATATTAAATTCCTAAATTTGAAAAAAGTCCGTTTATTTCATCATCTGTTATGTTGTTAAATAACAATTCACTCTTTGATTCCTTCTTTGTACTTTGATTAAGTATTGATTGTTCTGATAGATTCTGCTGCAACAATCTAAATTGATTCTTAAGCCATCCTGGATTAGTTATATTTTCAAATACCAAAATTAAAAAATTAGTTCGCTCCAAAGTATGTAACGGTAAAATCTGTATTCCACTATCACTTGAGTCAAATGAGTATCGACAGCTAATGTTAGTATTAGAAAATGAGTTCTTGGATAATTCACTAGATGCTAACCACACCCCAGCAGCAAGAGCTCCAATATTACTATTCTTAAGAGAGTTTGATTCTTTGGGATAAACAATTGTTCCATCTGATAAGGCAATAAATAATTTCACACTTTTATTATTCGAAAAATATTTTTCTTTAAGTGAGTCAATATACTTAGAATTTAATAATATTGAATTCAAATTTGTTTCCTATTCTCAAGAGCTTTCGAAATTGTAAGGCCATCTACATATTCAAGGCTACCGCCCATTGGTAAGCCAAAACCGATTCTTTCTACTATTACTCCTCCAGGAATTATATCTCTAAGAAAGGAACAAGTCGCATCTCCCTCCACGCTACTACTCAAGGCCAGAATGACCTCTGAATATCCTCCTGCCTTTATTCTCTCGACAAGCTGGTTTAACCCAAGCTCATTTGGGCCAATACCTAACAAAGGATTTAGTACTCCATTCAAAATATGATAGTGACTTCTAAATGTTTTATTTTTAGAAATCGCTAAAAAGTCAGAAAGTCCTTCAACTAAACAAAGAATTTCCGAAGAATTTTCTTCCGAATATTTACATAGTTCACAGTGACTTGCCTTTGAAACAAAACCACAAACTCGACAATTCTCTATCTCTTTCATAGTATTAATAGAATCTGCAAATATTTCCAGCTTCTCCCTTTCCCACCTTAGCAGAGAAAGAGCATATCTCATTGCTGTTTTCTCACCAATGCCTTGAAGAGATGAAAAATTCTTAACAACTTCTATTATTTGGTCGGGAAGCTTCATAAAACCCTTAAAAAAGTCCTGGCATCGACATTCCGCCCGTAATTTTAGACATTGCCTGGCTTACCATCCCTTGAGATTCTTTAATTGCTTGGTTAACAGATGTTTTGACTAGCTCTTCCAAGGACTCAACATCATTAAGATCGATGCATTCTTTGCTTATTTTCATTTGAAGTATCTGTTGCTTTCCATTAATTAAAATTTTGACCATTCCGCCACCAGAACTTACTTCGATCTCTCTAGTTTCTAGCTCCTTTTGTAACAAAGTCATTTTCTGCTGCATTTGTTGCGCTTGCTTCAAGAGGTTATTTAAATTTTTTGTCATACTTTATCTCCGTTTAACTTTTGAACATTTTCTATTTTTGCATTAAATATTTTTTCTAAGTTTTTTACCGATGGGTCATTAAGAAATTTATTTTTCCTAATGTCTAAATCCTTTTTCCTATCTAATTCACTCATTTTAGCAATTGAACAAAAATTTGAATCATTACAAATTTCAATGGATATAGTTAAATTTCCTTTTTCAATATTAAAAAATTCAGATGCGGAAATTTTTAATTTTTCTAGTAATGACTCTGATTTTAAGTGCTCAAAAAATATTGAAGCCTCAACCGGGAATCCATAGGCAATTGACATGGAATTCTGAATATCCAAGTTAAGTGGCCTAATTAAATTACCTTCTTCCAAATGCGCAACAAGACTAGGTTGAGGGCCTTTTAAATAATCTAGAAATTCACCCCAGCGTCTATTACTTAAAGCAGTTTTCTCTGCTTCCTTTTTCTTTAGGTCCAGGGCTGGATTCTTTGCAACTGATCTTTCTAAATCATTGGCACTTTTTTTTATAGATTTTTTATCTAAAAGTATTTCCCTTCTTTTTAATACTTTTAATAAAACTAGTTCAATTGAGCGCTCGGGCTCAAAACTTTTTAAAATCCAATCTGCATCTTTTATTATTGTTTCATATATCCAAAGAATTTCTGCAAAAGAAATATCTTCAAATGCATCCAAATCTTTCGATAGACCTTCAAAATAAGCTTCAAGATCATCAATTGAATTAATACAATTATAAATATTATTTGTGAGTATATTTAAAAAAGTCTTTGCCTGAAAATTTTCTTTTAAAAGTTTTTTATAAGTGTCCAAAAACCTTTTGCTGTCACCTAGTATAATGCTTAATAAAATTTCTTTAATCGCAGAATTTCTAGGGACACCAAGAGCAGTGACTAATGCATCCTCGGTAATTAAATTATTTTGTACATGTAAATGAAGCCTCTCTAGAATTGATAGCGAATCTCTATAGCTCCCTCTGGATAATTCTGCAATTTGTTCTATGCACTCATTACTACTAAAATTAATTTTTTCATCTTTTGAAATTTGTTTTAAATAATCAACTAATTCATGGTGAGTCGCCGGCCGAAGATCAAATCTTTGACATCTAGAAATAACTGTACCTAATAACTTTTCAGGTTCTGTCGTGGCAAATATAAATTTTACATGACTTGGCGGTTCTTCAAGTGTTTTTAGTAAAGCATTAAACGCACTTACTGTTAGCATATGAACTTCATCAATTATTACAATTTTAAATTGTCCAAATGATGGTAAGTAATGAACATTGGAAATGATTTCCCTGGCATTTTCTACGCTATTGTTACTGGCCCCATCAATTTCTAAAACGTCTATTGATGAACCCGAGTCAAAATCAATACACGCTCTGCAGCTTAAACAGGGGTTTGAATTTATATCTAGGTTTTCGCATCTAAGTGCCTTAGCCAATAGTCTCGCAATTGTTGTTTTACCAATTCCCCGAGTTCCAGTGAACAAATACGCATGGCCAACTGATTTTTGTTTAAGAGCAGCCCGTAAAGCATCAAGTACTGGCTTATGAGCAAATACTTTATCAAATTTATTTGGTCGTAACCGACGTGCCAAAACCTCATAATTCATATATTTCCCTGTGAATTATTTTCAGCAACATTAGCAAAATTTATATCTAGGTTAAAGAAGAAATGAGTCAAGAAACCTAACTAGATGGCAGCCGAATTAGATACAACTAAAATATAGACACCGTTGCTTCGTTCCCGACCTGGCGGATTCACTAATCTTAATTCACCTAATCGGCTACCGAGCCGCACATTAAACTAAACACATCAGGAAATCAAACTTATACATGCTAGTCTTGCGATGCTCTGCATTATTGTCTAAAAAATTAAACACATATTTATTAGATCTTCTATTAAAATTTATAGCAATAATTGAGGCCTATAATGCAAATTTTAGAAAGAATCTATAAAATCGTTGAAAACACTAGAAAATACCTTCCATTACAAGCCCCTCTCAGTAATTTTATTCATAACAATACACTAATGTCCTTCGAAAACATGTCTTTCGAAGAAGCGACAAAATTGGCTTCGTCGTTTTACAATGCTCAAACATTTAAGGAAGAAAGTTACTATTTAAATTGCTATTCAAGCGGCAGAATTACCAATGACGATTTAAAGTCTGAAATTTTTTTATATTTAAGCAAAAACAACTCCATTTTAAACCAAATTTTTCCAGCTGAATTTGTTGAAAATTTTCATTTATATCTTCTAAAAGCCCCTGTTGAGACAAGAACTGAATCATCAATAAATTGGAAACTTTTAAAGGATCGTAGCTTTTTTATTACCAGCAATAATATTTATGACAGATCAAAAACTTCACTTTATGAAAGTTGGATTTATCTCAAGGGAAAAAGTCCAATCAAGAGAAAAGAAATAATAAATTATTCAATACAAAATTCAATATTTGAGTCATTAAGAGATCATATTCAATTTGATTTTTCAAAAAGTGAACTCGATTTCGAAGATGAGGCAAAACTTTCTCTTGTTTATTATGGACTTTGCCTTGAGCATTTGAAAAATTTAAAAACAAATTATTTGCCAAAAACGGCTAAAAAGCATGGATTGTCAGAGTTTTGGGAAAATGAATTTGGTGAAGACTTTAATAAATGCATCCATCCCATTATTATTAAGTTATCTTCAAATTATTGTGACCAGGGCATTAGTTTTTGGCCATCTCCCTATCATAATGAATCCATTTTTAATTTCTTCAGAGACTACTTCATCCAAAACCGCTCCATCAATCCGACATGGCAAAAGATTGCAGCAGATATTTTCGAAAAATATTCCATTTCTAACCAAGATCAAAAAAGTGAATTCATTGAAAAATGCCTTTTGGAAATGGGTGTTGGTAGTAATGAATTGGAAACATATCTCATTGAAATTCTTTTTGACCTTAAGGGTTGGACAGGAATGATCGATAAACTCGAAAGATTTCCAGACCAAGCCCCAGTTAAAAGTCCGAGCATTAAGTTATTAGAATTTTTAATAAGTAGGATTTTGATTGAATATTCTCGTCATAGCCACTTGCTAAAAAAACATAATGTTAAAGATTTTTCAAAACTACACAAAGAACGCTTATCCAATATAAAATTTCAAGATAGCTTAATTACTACCGGTGACTTTTTATATCAGTTGCTCTCAAAGAATGGAAAAAGCATTGAGTTTTTAATTAACACAGACAGAGATAGGATCGATTTATTATTTGAGGCAGGCACTCAGTTTAATAAGCAAATCAGGTTAAATATCTGGCATAATGCATTCGAAAAAAACTTTATAAACAAGGCCCTTAGCTCAATTTACCATCACATCAATAACCAAAAAAAATATCCTCAGTCTCAAAAACAATTCCTTTTTTGTATGGATGACCGAGAGGAGTCAATAAGAAGATATGTCGAGGATCAAAGTGAATATTATGAAACTTTTGGGGTGTTGGGTTTCTTTGGCTTAGATATGGAGTTTCAAAGCTTGAAACATCCTAAACCTATCATACAGTGCCCACCTGTTGTAAAACCTTCTAAAAAAATTAGAGAAATTACAAGGGATCGCAAGAAGGACGTAAATTCTAATAAAGAAAATTTCCTTTTAGCGAAAATATCCATGCTTTTTTATTATCAGAGTAGAACCCTTTTAAGCTCGATATTTATCTCAACTTTTTTTGGTGTGTTTAGCATATTTCCTCTAATGTTAAAGTCGCTTTTCCCTTCGATTTTTTTTACTATAACAAACTATTTCAATAATCTTTCTATCTTCAATAAGAAAAGTACAATTCAAATTAACCGAGAAGATGATCAATGGGGCTATACGAAGGAAGAGCAAGCGGAAAGGGTCGAGACCATTTTAAAAATGGGTGGTCTGACTAAACATTTCTGCAAACTCATACCCGTAATCGGCCATGGATCATCAAGTAACAATAATCCTTTCAGGAATGCCTACGGATGTGGCGCATGTAGTGGTCGTCCTGGTGGTCCCAATGCTCGGTCATTTGCTAAAATGGCAAATGATCCCGTAGTAAGAGATTTAATCAAAAAAAATGGCATTGAAATACCTAGTTCTACTTTTTTTCTTCCAGCACTTCATGATACGGCTAATGACAATATTACCTTCTATGATTTAGATGATTTACCAAATTCTCATAATGTTGAGTTACAAGAAATTAGAAAAATTCTTAACATAGCTTCATCAAGAAATAGTTGGGAAAGAACTCGAAAATATGAGTCAATTAATTTCCCCTTAAATGCGAAGAGAGCACAATCATTTGCTTTGGAAAGATCTATATCTCTTGCAGAACCAAGACCTGAATTCGGACATAACTTAGTAAGTCTTTGCATTGTCGGAAGAAGAGAGTTAACGAGAAATTTTTTTATGGATAGGAGATCATTCCTAATTAGTTACGACCATACCATTGATTCTGACGCAAAGATTTTAAGTGGTCTATTGGGTGCAACCCTCCCTGTTTGTGTAAATATAAGCTTGGACTATTTTTTTTCAAATATTGACAATGAATCTTTTGGAGCGGGGACCAAGCTTCCGTTAAACGTTACATCGTTACTTGGCGTAATGACAGGTTCTTCAAGTGATTTAAGGATTGGACTTGCAAGACAAATGGTAGAAATTCATGAGCCAATTAGGATCACTATCCTGGTTGAAACTACTAACGAAATCTTGTTCTCAATAATAAATTCCTCAACAAAACTTTCAAATTTATTTAATAACAGTTGGGGATTCATTGGTACAATAGACCCAAAGAGTCGCAATATATCTTTATACAAAGATAAAAAATTTATCCCATTTAATCCGGTTGAGGGAATTCACAGAATGGAAAGCTTTGAAAGTTATATTGGCAATGACAGAAGTCCTTTACCATTTGCGAGTAAATTATGACTACAAGTTATTTTATTCTTATTTTTTACTTTGCTCCACTTCTTCCAGTTTTTTACATTTTTTTTAGTGATGCATTTAATACAAAAAAGGGAGAGAAAGCAACATATCGACTTAGCTTGTTTTCAACTTTATTAGTTCAATTATCAAGTTTTTATATATTCCAAGACTCTAACTTTAAAAAAATAACATTAGTTTTATTTGATTGGTTTACCTATGCAAATTACGGATTTCAAATTCATTTCTTCTATGATCTTTTAAGTTTTTTAATGGTCTTGCTATCTGGGTTTTTGTTTTTCATTGTACTTTTATTTTCTCGTCCATACTTGCATAAGGAAGAGGGATATTTCAGGTTTTTTCAGTACCTCAATTTGTTCTATTTTGGTTTAAATATTATTTTTACTGCCGGAAATTTGGATTTTATATTTGTCGGATGGGAAATTGTTGGAATCTGTTCAACACTTCTTATTTCATTTTTCTATCAAAACTTTAATGCAATCCATAACTCCTATAGGGCGTTTATCATTTATAGGTTTTGTGACATCTTTTTCTTGTCCTTGATTGCTTTTAGCCATTTGTCATTTAAATCTAATGAATTCCAGTTTCTTTTTTCTGGTGACAAATGGCCCAACTATTCTATTAATTTCTATGTACCAACTGTAATCCCATTTATGCTGATTTTATCTAGTCTTGGAAAATCAGCTCAATTTCCTTTCACTATTTGGCCAAGTGGTGCCATGGAAGGACCGACACCATCATCAACTATTTTTTATGGTGCCTTATCAATTCACTTAGGCGCTTTTCTTTTGATCAGAAATTATCCAATGATTGAGACTAGCCAAATTGCAAAATATTTCATTATTTTTATTGGTTTTATCACTGCTTTATATTCATCTGGTGTTGGGCGAACCAGATCTGATGCTAAAACCAGCTTGGCTTACGCAACAGTCGCCCAGGTCGGTATTATTTATATTTTTATTGGCTTGGGTTACATTAAATTTTCTATTTATTATATCATTTGCCATTCAATTATACGAACTTTGCAATTCCTAAGAGCTGCCTCTCTTATTCAAGATTTTCAAGAAAATCCCCTTGTTTTTGGAAAAATTAATTATAGTAGGAGTATCTACTTGGAACGCTTTTTCAGCTTAAATTTTCAAAAGAAACTTTATCTTCTAACTATTAATTATTTTGGACTTCATTTTTTCCAAGAAGATTTAATTGCCAAAGGTTGTTCAAAATTTGCAGCAAAACTTCGAAAAATTCATGACAGGAATTAAATATGGATTATATTGTCGTTGTACCATTTTTATTTTTAGCTTTTACTATTTTAATTACTATTTTTTCTTTAAAACTCCATTCAATACATATTGCAGTCACTAGCTCTTTGTTCATTGCAGCTACCATTTATGTAGTCACATTGTTTTATTTTTCCTTTGACAATATCCTATATGGTAAAGAAGTTATTCCTTTCAGCCTTTGCTATCTTTTTATTAATTTTTTGCTTTTAAATGAACAAAATAGGGGAGTTCGTGACGATACAATTTTCCCCTATTGGCCTATTCTCGTAGTTAATAATTTGCTAATTATTTTAAGTAACAATATTTTTAATTTTTTAATTTTAACCACTATCAACTTTTCTGTTTTATTTATTCGCTCTCTAAAGATTTCAAAATTAAATCCGCAAACACCTACTGGTAAATGGCGCTATGTTATTTCCTTATTATTTTTAATGCTTGGTTTTATTATTTTGATCAACCAAGGTTTTTATCAATTTAATACCGCTGATTTTTCAAAAATTGGTTGGACAAAACAAACCATGGCTGCACCTATATTAATCGCTATTGGCTTGATATATGTACGCGGTTTTTTTCCTAGAAGACTTTTTTTTAAAAATGAAGATTTTCCCATTTTAATAGCGGTACTCTTGCCTCAGTTTACCAATTTTGCGTTGTATAAGGTTGTTGGTATTTTTAATTCAGCTTTACCTGAACTACATAATATTCTTAGTTATTTTTTCATTTTTTCTGCAATATATAATAGTTTTCTACTTACAGGTGAAACAAATCTTAAACTTTTTAGTTATCATTTATTTCTTTCTCAAACTTCCCTGGTTGGAATGGGTGTAATACAGGGAGATGTATCAGGTATATTTGGTAGTCTTTACCATGCTTCTGGTGTGACACTTACAATCGGTGGATTTTGTGTCCTTATTAATACGCTAGAAAGGCATCTTAATATTCACGATATTAGATCCCCATTAGGTTTAAAATTATATAATCCAAAATTATCCCAATACTTTCTCCTGCTTGGTTTCTTAAGCTGTGGCCTTCCCGGTGGCATGGTTTTCGTAGGGGAGGATCTTCT
>Ga0172372_10000215_pt1 | contig 90012 bp, 81 predicted proteins | sample LakKiv5m_2_FD_114544 | JGI IMG/M metagenome (GOLD analysis project Ga0172372, IMG submission 114544) | Freshwater microbial communities from Kabuno Bay, South-Kivu, Congo - kab_092012_9.5m | ecosystem: Environmental > Aquatic > Freshwater > Lake | place: Democratic Republic of the Congo... | reverse complement strand
CTCCCCGCTTCCTTCACGCCGGCCTCGCGGTTCGACGCTCTGCGGTTCGCTTCGCTCGCTGTGACCAGCTCACGGGTGGACTTTCACCTCCAAGATCGCGCCCATGCCGGGCGCACAAAAAAACGACGCCGTCGGCGAAGACGGCGTCGTCGGCGAAGAAGCGGCGATAGGCGTCGACGACGCCCCCGTGGTCAGGCGCGCGCGCGACCGGTGACGCGACGGCGCGGCGTCTCGAGCACCGACAGGCCGAGCAGCGCGACGACGGCCCCGGCGACGATCCCGACGGGCGCAGCGGCGCCACCGCCGACCGCGACGACCACGACCGGCACGGCGGCCGCGACGGTGACGGCGGCGGCGAAGCGGACGAGGGCCTTCCTGTGGAGCTGGGGACGCATGGAACCTCCGGGGGGCGGTGCGCAGTAAGCACTGTCTGTGCCAGCCATCACAGACCATCGCGCGCGCATCCGGATGCGACGACCAAGCTGACGCAGTGCAGCGAGCCGCCACCGCGGCTGCGCACCGGTGGATCGCCGGGTTCGCGGAGCGGCCTGCGGGCGGGCGCGCGCGCGGTGACGGCGGCGCGATCCGGGGCGCCTGCGACGACACATCGACCGTGACCCTCGTTCGTTGGTACCGTCGTGTGTCTGGGTCGCGGTCTTCGCGGCCGTCGTCCGCCCCGGGGTTGCGATGAAGTTTTCGTGCGATCGCTGCCAGACCCGCTACTCGATCGGCGACGACAAGGTGCGTGGCAAGGTCCTCAAGATCCGCTGCAAGACCTGCGGCCACATCGTCGTCGTGCGCGAGCAGCTGCCGACGGTGCAGGGCGAGGCCTCCGGCTATGCCGTACCGCAGATGGCGAGCGCCGGCGCCGGCACCGGCTCGGTCTCGATCCCGGGTGGGGCGACGACGGGCTCGTCGTCGGTGGCGCCGCCGACGGTGTCGCCGCCGCGCGCAGGGGCGATCGAGTGGTTCATCGCCATCAAGGGCAAGCAGCACGGCCCGGCCAGCGCCGACGACGTCGCCCGCCTCTATCGCGAGGGGCAGATCACGGAGCGCAGCTACCTCTGGCACGAGAAGCTGCCGGCATGGACGCGACTCAAGGAGTTGCCCGACTTCGCCGCGCTGCTCGCCGAGGGCCCCGCCCCGATGCGCCGTCCGCCGGCGCCGCCGCCACCGCCCGAGGAGGGCGCCGAGATCGTCAACTTCGAGGCGGCGCGCGCCCAGCGACAGCAGCAACACCATCGGGAGCAGCCAGCACCGGTGATGAACGATCCGTTCGCTGCCGTGGCGCCGGGCCCCGACGGCCACCAGGAGGCGCCGCGCGACTCGACGCGCGTGTTCATCATGCAGGCCGGCCTGCACAACCGCGGCACCAAGCACAAACTCTACGCCGGCATCGCCGCCGCCACCGCCGTCGCTCTCGTGGCCCTCATCGTCATCGACTACCAGCTCGACATCCTCGGCCTGCGCCAGGTCGTCGACGCCGTCGCCGAGAAGACAGGCATCATCGAGGCCCCGCCCGAGGATCCGGGCGCTGGCTGGGACGACGTCGACGCCGACCCCACCCTGAAGTGCCAGCTCATGCCCGACCCCGCGGCCTGCATCAAGGAAGCGAAGGCCCGCGCGAAGGTGGCCGGCACCGGACGAAAGAAGCCGACGAAGACCAGCGGCGCCGCTGTCACCGACGACGACCTCAAGGGCGCCTTCGGCACCGGTGCCACCGGCACCACGGGCGGCGCCGGCGGCGTGGCGGCGGTCGGCGGCGATGGCTTCGTCTCCGTCGGCGCCGGCACCCCCAGCAAGGAAGACATCGACCGCATGCTGAAGGGCGGAAAAGCCGGCCCGACCGGGCCGAAGGCGCGCATCGAGCTGCCCGCCACGATCGGCAGCAGCATCGACGCCGAGAACGCCAAGAAGGTCGTGCAGGATGGCCAGGGCGGCATCCAGCTCTGCGTCGACAGCGCCATGAAGATGGGCGAGGACATCCCCGGCAAGGTCGTCTTCACGCTGTCGATCGGTCAGAAGGGCAGCGTCGAGCGCGCGGTCGCCAGCAGCGCCGTCGTCGGCGCCAGCGGTCTGGGCAGCTGCCTCGCAGGGACGATGAAGAAGTGGAAGTTCGCGCCGCCCACCGAGCCCACCGACCTCGACATCCCCCTCATCCTGCGCTGAGCAGACAAGCGACATCGTGAAGATCCGCGTCACGGGCCCGAGCAGCCCCTTCTCGCCCGAGGTCCTGCAGCGGGGCGTCGACCTGCTGCGTGCCCGCGGCCACGACGTCGACGACACCGACGTCCTCCGCGGCACCCACGCCTTCCTCAATGGCGACGACCCCACCCGTCGGCACGCCCTGCAGGACGCCCTGCGCAGCGACGCCGACGTCGTCTGGCTCGCCCGCGGCGGCTACGGCCTGACCCGCATCGTCGACGAGCTTGTGACGCCGGCGCGCCTGCCCGTCGTCGTCGGCTTCTCCGACAGCACGGCGCTGTTTGCCCGGCTCGCCTGCACCTCGGCCCTCGACCGCTGCGTGCATGGGCCCCTCGCCACCACCATCGCCAACGAGCCCGTCGAGAGCATCGAGCGCGCCTTCGCCGTCATCGCCCGCCGCGTGGGGTCGTTGTCGACGTCGCCGCCGCCGCTGCCGCCGCTGCGGGTGCTCACCGGCCGCACCGGCATCGTCGAGGGTCCGCTGTGGGCCGGCAACCTCGTCGTCCTCGCCGCGCTGTGCGGAACGCCATCGCTGCCCTCCCTTGCCGGCCACATCGTCGTCATCGAGGAGGTCGGAGAGCGCCCCTATCGCCTCGACCGCGTCCTCACCCAGCTGCTGCGCAGCGGCGCCCTCCGCGACGTCGCCGCCGTCGTCGTCGGCCACCTCACCGGCTGCGACGAGCCGGCGCCGGCGGCAGCCACGCCGACGCGGTCTGCGCGCGATCCGGCCCCGCGCGGCCTTGACGTCGTCATCGAGCGCCTCGCGCCGTCCGGCGTGCCGATCGTCGCCGGTCTGCCCTGCGGGCATGAGGCCCCGAACCTCGCCCTGCCCCTCGGCGGACGCGCCCGCCTCGTCATCGACGGCGCTGCCGCCACCCTGGTGGCCGATGGCTGATGCCGTGCGCGAGGTCCTCGAGGCCGCGGTCGCCGACGGCCTCACGCCCGGCGCCGCCGCCGCCGTCATCGATCACAAGGACGGGGTCGTGGGGCGGTGGTGCGTCGGCGCCCTCGCCGCCGACGACGCCATCGACGGCCCCCATCGCGTGACGCCGACGACCGTCTTCGACCTCGCGAGCCTCACGAAGCTCTTCGTCACGACGGTCCTCGTCGCCGACGCCGTCGACGACGGCACCATCGCCCTCGACGAGACGCCGTGGTCCGGCTGGCCCGGCGTGACCCCGCGCCACCTGCTCGCCCACGACGGCGGCCTCGTCGCCCACCGGCACTTCTATCGGGACCTGCTCGACGATCCCCGCCGCAGCCACCTCGTCGGCCAACGCGCCGGCCGCGACGCCGTCGTCGACGCCGTCCTCGCGACGCCGGCCGAGGCGGCGCCCGGGGCCCGGGTGCTCTACAGCGACCTCGGCTTCATCGCGCTCGGCGCCCTCCTCGAAGCGCGCCGGGGCCGCGACCTCGACGCGCTGTGGGCGGCCCACCCCCTCGGCGCCGGCACCGGCGCACGCTTCGTCCGCCTCGCCGACGTCGGCTACCACCCCGCCCTGCCCCTCGTGGCGCCCACCGAGCACTGCGGCTGGCGCAAGCGCGTCGTCCACGGCCAGGTCCACGACGACAACTGCTTCGCCATGGGCGGCGTTGGCGGCCACGCCGGACTGTGGGGCGCGCTCGACGATGTCGTCACCCTCGTGAAGCGGCTGACGGCGCGCCTGCACGACGCCGACGACACCCTCGGCCGCTTCGCCGCGCACCGCACGCCGACGTCACCGACACGGGCCCTCGGCTTCGATGTGGCGACGCCGGGCGGCAGCACCGGTGACGCCCTCTCGGCCCGCACGGTGGGACACCTCGGCTTCACCGGCACCAGCGTGTGGTTCGACCTCGACGCCGGCCGCGCCTATGTGCTGTTGAGCAACGCTGTGCACTACGGCCGCGAGAGCGCCCGCGACCGCAGCAAGGCGCTGCGGGTGGCGTTCCATCGGGCCGCCGCCGCGCGCTGAGGTCGTCAGCGGCGGCTCGCTCAGGGCGTCGGGTCCTTGATGAGCCGCCCGACGAATTCCATGCCTTCGTTGCTGCCACTGCACACCAGCGTCGATGCAGAGGCGTTGCCCTCGTTGACGCAGGTGCCGCCCGTGCACGGGATGAGGCAATCGTTGGCAACGCAGTCTGTGCCAGAGATGGTGCAGCGGCGCCGCGCACACGCTGACGACGTTGTGAGGGTGAACGGATTGGTGCAGCCCGCCGCCAGCTTGAAGACGCTCACCGTGCCGCTCACCTCGCCGACCGCGAAGGCGCCGGTGGCGAAGTTGGCGCCGGTGAGGGTGCCGTCGGCGACCTTCCCCGCCGACAACGCCGCCAGCTGGGTCGAGCTCACGCTGCCGTCGGCGATCTGGGTGCCGGTGAGGGTGCCGGCAGCGATGTCCGTGACACCACCGGCGGCGACGTCGAGGACCCCGCCGGTGATGGCGAGGCCGGTGAGCGCATCGACGGTGCCATTGTCGACGCCATCGCCAATGCTCGCCGGTACACCACTGGCGTTGGCGAAGGCCGCCGGCACCGCGAGGATGTTGGTGTCGGCGACGAGGTCTGCGGCGGGGATGTCGCCGAGGAGGTCGGCCCTCCGGGCCCGACGGGCCCGATCGGCGCCCGCGGCCTCGATGGCTGCGAACACCGGGCCGAGGCGGACGACGCGCTCGAGGCCATCGCCGAGGTCGACGCTGATGGACACGACCTCGCCCGCCGTGAGGGCCGGGACGGCATCCTCGAGGTCGAGGTCGATGGAGAAGGTGCCGTCGGTGACGATGAGAGAGGGCTCAGAGAGCGCGACGAGGACATCGCCGTTGTCGTTGGTGGCCTCGATGGTGGCGGTGAAGGTGCCGTTCTCCGGCACGCTGCCACGACCGATGAAGCCGTCGATGGTGACGATGGGCGCGGCGTTGGCGGCGTGGGCCAGCAGCAGCGCAGCGAGGACGATCGGAGATGAGGTCTTCATGGCGCCACCAGGAGGCCGATGCGGGTGTTGGTGCAGTTGGTGGGGTTGAACTGGGCGCAGCCGGCGCCGTCGCAGCTCACCCGTCCGGGGACCAGCAGGCCGCTGATCGGACTGGTCGCCGTGCAGGCCCGGGCCGGGCAGGTCGGGCTGGTCGTGAAACCCTGCTGGTCACAGCCATCCGCCGTGGCATTGAAGAGCGCTCGTCCGGACACCTGGGCCTCGCCGGGAGGGGCCGCGAGGTCGGCGCGGGTGAGGTCGGCCCCCACCTTTGCTCCGGTGACGGCGTTGTTGGCCACCTTGACGTCGGTGATGGCGCCTGCCGAGAAGCGGCTGCCGGCGATGGCCCCGCTCTGGAACCGATCACCGTTCGTCCCCACGACCACGCTCAGGCGCCGATCGCCGAGGGTGAGGCCCTGCCCGGCCGCCGTGACGTCGACGCCGTCGTCGCCGTCGGCCACGCCGGCTGGCAGGCCCGTGATGGCGGCAAACGGAAAGGTCGGCCCGCCCGGCGCGGCGAGGGCGCTTCGGCGCACGGCCTCTGCAGGTGACACGTCTTGAAGGGTCGCCGCAGTGGCGGAGGTCAGGGCGTTGAGGGCCACGCCGGCGCGGTCCACGCGGACGAAGGTCGCGAGGGGAAAGGCGTCGAGGACCTCGCCGTCGATGGTGACCTGCAAGGACACCCTGCCGTTGACGAAGACAGGCCCGATCGGTTCGACCGCCCCCGCGTCGATGGCGAATACGCCACCGACGACGACGACGTTCTCCTGGGTCTCCTGCCAGGCCACCACGGGTTGGTCGTCCGCCTCAATGAGCGCCAACTCGAACGTGAACAGGCCGTCGGCCGGGCCCTCGCCGTCGAAGAGCGTGCCGGTGAGCAGGAAGGTGTTGGCGCGGGCCGGCTGGGCCACGAACCCCGACACCAGCGCGAGAAGAAGAAGGAGGCGCATCATCGGAGCACCAGGACGCCAGCGCGTGTGTTGGGGCAGGAACTCGAATTGCCAGCAAAGCAGTCGTTGGGACGGTTCTGGGCAGCACACGGCACATGGCCCGTCGTGGGGGTGTTGCCGATGAAGAAGGTGCAGGTCTGCGTTCCGGTGAAGTTGCAGGTGCTGGACTCGGTAATCTTGCCGACGAACTCGTTCCGACAGTTGGGTTCGGTCACCTCGAACAGGGTCAGACCGGCGGTGCCGAAATGGCGGCTGGTGAGCGTGCCATTGGCGATCTTGGTGAGCGGCAGGGCCGACAGGTCAGCAGCGGTGACACCAGCGTTCTGCAGGTCGGCGGTGGCGATCGTGCCGTCGGCAAGATCGGCGACGACCGGCGTCCCCCCGAGGGCCGTGCCCGGCAGACTCGCGGCCCTGATGCCGATGGTGCCGTTGCTGAGGTCGATGGTGGTGCCCGGCGCGAACGCGAGCCCCTGGTCGCCATCGGCAAACGCCGCCGGGAAGCCGGTGACCACCGCGAGGGGAACCTGCACGTCGGTGCCCAGGCGTGCCCTCGTCAGCGCCGCCGTGACATCGCCGATTGCCTGCGCGTCGTCGGCGGTGGCGGCCTCGTCGGCCTCCTCTGCGACGGCCGCCGACGGCCACGTGAGCGAGAGCGGCAGGTTGGGCTCGAGGCGGGACCCGTTGATGGTGGCCGCGACGAACAGGGGCTCCGTCACCTCGAAGACCAGCAGATCGACGACGAAGTCGCCGTCGACGACCGGGAGGCTCGGCTCGATGGCCTCGGTGATGAGCGTGCCGGTCCCGGTGACGACCTGGAACGAGGCCGACACGTTGCCATCGACGGGGCCGTCAGCGTTCTCGAGGTGGCCGAGCCAGCTGAGGCCCTCGACGGGGGAACCGGCGAAGGCGCCGCTGGCACACAGGAGCGTCAGCCCCACGACGACCATGCGATTCATCGCGCACCGCCAATCTGGGGACGCAGCGTGAAGCGGGTACCCTGGACCTTGAAGGGGACGTCGTTGCCGGCCGGCCCCGCCGTCAGCGTGAAGCCGCCGCCGGTGGCCTTGGCAGCGTCGATGCGGACGCCGACGCGCAGCGTGACGGGGAGTTCACCCTCGCCTTCACCTTCACCCTCACCTTCACCCTCGCCTTCACCCTCACCCTCACCCTCACCCTCGCCTTCGCCCTCACCCTCGCCTTCGCCGCCGTTGACGGCGCGGCAGGCGCCGGCGAGGCAGACTTCGTCGTCGGCGCAGTCGGCGTTGTCGCCGCAGGCGTTGGCGGGCGGCGGCGGCGGGCAGCCGGCCGCGACGACGACAGCGATGGCCGCGAGCAGCGCGGTGCATGGACCGTGTCTCATGTGTTCTCCCTTGCGCCGATCTGTCGCCGATTGGTCGCTCGCGCGCAACCCCGCTGCACCCGTTGACGCCGACCGCGCGGTCGCTAGCTCAGCGCATGACCTCCGTGTCCGTCGTCGACGTCGCCGCCCTCCCCATCGATGCCGACATCGATGGTTTCATCGACCGATTGGGCGGTCCGACCGTGGTGCGGGTGCCGGGCCGTGACCCTGGCCGCGTTCGCGTGCTCGCCGGCTCCATCCACGGCAACGAACCGAGCGGTGCCCGGGCCCTGCATCAGCTGCTGCGCGACGTCGTCGACGGCAGCGTCGTGCCCGCCACCGACCTGCGTCTGGTCTTTGGCGCCCTCGACGCCGCCCGTCTCGCGCCCCGCTTCAGCCACCGCATGCGTCCCGGGCAACGTGACCTGAACCGCTGCTTTCGCGGCCCCTTCGACGACGACAACGGCCGCGTCGCCCGCGCCATCCTCGACGCCGTCATGGATGGCCCCGTCGAGGCCGCCGTCGACCTGCACAACACCACCGGGCACAACCCCGACTTCATCATCGCCGGTGTTGTCGACGACGCCCGCGCCGGCCTCGCCTCGTTGTTCTCGGAGCGCACCCTCGCCTGGCGGCTGCAGCTCGGCACCTTCTCGGAGGTCCTCGACGAGGTCGGCGTCGGCATCACCTTTGAGTGTGGCCAGGTGAACGACCCCGTCGCCGACGCCCGCGCCCTCGCCGGCGCCCGCCGCTTCGCCACCGTCGACGAGTTGCCCGTCGGTGGCCGGCCCCGCCAGCTGCTGTGCGATCCCGTGCGCGTGCGCCTCGTGCCCGGCACCACCGTCGGCTTCGGTGACGACGACGCCGTCACGACGCCCGACCTGGTGCTGCCCGCCGACGTCGACCGCCACAACTTCGCCGTCGTCGCCGCCGGCACGGCGCTCGGTCGTCTGCGCGATCCGCAGCGCTGGATCCTGCGCGTCGACGGCGATGATGACCGCTCGGGCCCCGACCTCTCCCGCGTGTTCTTCGCCGTCGAGGGCGATCGGCTCGTGACCCGCGCGCCCCTGGTGCCGATCATGATGACGACCAACGCCGCCGTCGCCATGAGCGACTGCCTCTTCTACGCCGTGCGCGCCCCATGAACGCGGGCGCCTCGTCGGCGCCCGCATGGCATTGCACGTCGAGTGGTGCGGTCAGTCGTCGGTCTGCGACGCCGGCAGCGGCAGCTGCGACAGCGCCGTCGACGCGAGGCCGACGAACTCCTCCTCGGTGAGCATCGCCACGATGTGCTCGCCAACGACGACCGGCAGGGCGCCGACGCGGTGCTGGCGCATGAGGCGCACGGCGTCGCGCGTCGGCGTATCCGGCGTCACCGTCACGAGCTCCTTGCGCATGATCGTCGAGACCGGCGCCATGAGGTCCCCGCCCTCGCCGCTGCGGGCCAGCTCATTGAGGTGCCGCATGACCCCACGGTACGAGACGAGGCCCACGAGCCGACCCTTGTCGTCCTCGACGGGCACGTAGCGCACGCGCTCCCAGGCCATCAGCTCGGAGACGAGCTCGATGGGGTCGTCGGGGCGCACGGTGTAGATGTCCGTCAGCATGAGCTGCGAGACCTTCTCGTAGTCGGCGACGGCGGTCTGGCGCTCGTCGAGCTGGGCGAACTCCCAATCGCACACCGGCGTCCTGGCCTTCTGCCGGGCCACCAGCGCCGCAGTGATGGCCGTGAGGCGCGCACCCGGCGTGCCGCGACCCTTCATGCCGTTGAGCGACGAGAGCTGCCACGACGCGCCCGTCTTCAGGTTGCGGGCCCTCTTCTCGAGGACGCCGAGGTATTTCGCGATGTCGGCGTCGTCGACGTTCTGGCGCTTGAGCCCGGACTCGGCCAGGGGCAACAGGCGCTCGAGGAGGAAGGGCTGGGCGAGCACCTCTTCACCGTCGAGCCACGTCAGGCGTGCGCGCATGCCCTCGCGCGCGGCGGTGTAGAGGTTGTTGCGGGCGTCGTCGAAGCTCATGCGCTCCGAGACGTCATCGATGGTGGCGAGCAGCTCGCTCATGAGGCCGAGCCACAGGGCGCCGCTGGCGACCTCGTCGATGATGCTCGGGCCCGCCGGCAACACCCGCAGCTCGATACGCAGGTGGGGCTTGCCGTTGTCGGAGATGCCGTAGGCGACGCGGTTCCAGCGATAGATGGTGCCGTTGTGCGTGCGCAGCGCCTTCATCGTCGGCGCGCGACCTTCGGCGAGGGCCTTGAGGGCGTCGTCCTCGGGCGCGATCTCGGCGCCGACGAGGGGACGGAAGCGCGAGACGTTTTCCTTGTAGAGGTCGACGACGCTGCCCTTGAGCCAGTTGCGGCCGAAGCTCACGCGGCCGATCGAGTCGCGCAGGTGCAGGCCCGGCGTGCGGATGTCGCAGCTCTGCTCGAACAAGGCGATGCGCGTCTCGGCCCACAGACGACGACCAAAGAGGACCGACGAGTTGGCGCTGACGGCGAGGACGGGGGCGACGAGCGCCTGGGCGAGGTTGTAGGCCTGCGCGAAGCGCTCGGGCTCGGCGAGCTGCAGGTGCACCTGGAAGCTGGCGTTGCAGGCCTCGACCATCACGGTGTCGTGGCGGACCTCGAGGTCGTCGATGCCGCGGATCGAGAAGTTGAAGGCCTCGCCGCGGGCCGCCTGCATCGCGCGGTTCAGCGCCTGGTAGCGGGGCTTCGGCACCATGTTTTCGAGGCCGAGGTCGTGCTTGTTGAGCGTGGGCAGGATGCCGGCGAGCACCGGGATGATGCCGAGGGGGGCGCCGGCCTCACGGACCTCGTCGAGCAGACGATCGAGCTGGGCCTCGAGCATCGACAGGCCCTTGCCCGAGAAGGGCTGGCTGTCGGCGTTGGCCTCGAGGTTGAAGAGCCCGAGCTCGGTGGTGAAGTGGTTGTCGAGCTTCTCGAGGACCTTCAGCGCGCCGCCGGTGGCGTGGTAGCCGGCGTCGACGAGGAACATCTCCTGCTCGGCGCCGATGCGGGAGACGCCGCGCTCGAACATGCCCTCCTTCACCATGCGCTCCATGGCGCGCAGATCTCGCAAGATGGCCGACATGTAGCTGCGACGTTGCTCACCTTCGAGCTCGGCCCCGACTGCCTTGTGTTCCCGCGTCTCTTCCACACCACCTCCGACGGCGCGCACGCCGCAGCAGGAGACTTCCCGGTTCCGCCCCATGGCGTAAAGCGCGAACACCTCGACGAGCCAGCGCGACGATGTCGGTGACAGGCAGGTGACGACACCCGCCGCGCGCCTCCACCACGAAAACGAGCGCCGGGGAGGCGCTCGTCGTCGTCACGGGACTGGTGGGACAACCCCCTACAGTCAGGTGTGGGCCGTCCACTCGCCGAGGATCTTCGGCAGCATCGCCCGCCACGTGATCCAGTCGTGGTGCCAGTCGGGGCCCCAGTTCTCGACGTAGTTGGGGATCTGCTTCGCCCCCAGGGCGTTGGCGAGGCCCCAGCTCTCGGGCAGCGACTCCCAGCGCCCCTCACCGGTAACGATGTGGAGGTAGCGCTGACGAAGCAGCTCGAGGTGGCGACCGCCGATGTGCGGCAGGAAGTAGAGGGGCGACGCGCGACGGAAGTCGTCCGTCGGGTGCTTCGCCTCGATGAAGCGCATGAGGTTGTAGGTGCCGCTCATGCAGATGGCCTTCGAGAAGACGTCCGGGTAGCGACACAGCACCGCCGCCGAGTGGAACGCACCGATCGAGGCGCCGCCGACCCAGATCGGGATGTCGTCGCTGCGACAGTCCATGCGGATCGCGGGCACGACCTCCTCGCGGATGAACTGGTGGAAGAGGTCCTGCATCTTCATCCGGTGCTCGGGGCTGCCCTCCCGGTAGAACCAGGTGCGGCCGCCGACGCTGTCGACGGAGTAGATCTTGATCTTCTTCTGCTCGAGGAGCGGGGCCACGCTCTTGATCAAATGAAAGCGCTCGATCTCCTCGGCGTCACCGCCCGCCGTGGGCAGGATCAACACCGGCTGACCGACCGTGCCCCAGCGGGCCATCGTGACGGCGCAGTTGACGCGATGGGAGTACCAGCGGGACTTCACGAACATGGTGACCTCGTCGGCGGAGTCGGCGGAGACGGCGCAGCCTGCGCTGCCCGGCGGTGGAGTCAAGGGGCGGCGACGGCGAAGGCGCTGACGGCGGCGACGACGGCCCCGCCGAGGATGAGCCAGGTGGGGTTCACCTTCGTCCGGCGCAGCAGCCCCACGACGACGACGAAGACGACCGCGCCGACGACGTCGACCACCGCGGCCCGCAGCAGCTCGAAGGAGACCACCGCCATCAACGCCAGCGACGCGGCGTTCACGCCGTCGAGGAAGGCGCTGGCGATCGGCGACGCCCGCAGCCGCGGCACCAGCGGCCCCGACAACGCCACGAACACGAAGGCCGGCAGGAAGATGCCGGCGGTGGCGACGACGGCGCCGGCGCCCCCGAGCAGCACCCAGCCCACGAAGGTCGCCGTCGTGAACACCGGCCCCGGCGTGATCTGGCCGACGGCGATGGCGTCGAGGAGCTGGGCCTCGGTGAGCCAGCCAAGGCGCTCGACGAGTTCGCTGCGCAGAAACGCCAGCAACACATAGCCGCTGCCAAAGAGCACCGAGCCGATCCACGCGAACGTCGCAAACAACGTCGTCAACGTCGGCGCTGCCACCGTCGCCACCGCCGGCGGCGCGAGGGCCAGCAGCGGCGACCACGACCACGGCGTCAGCGACAACGACGTCGACGCGGTTGGTGCCGCCGAGGGTCGGGACAGGATCGCCAGCAGGCCAGCGCCACACAGGGCCAGCAGCTCATGGCCGCCGGCGACGACGACGACGACGGCCAGCGCCGTCAGCAGCCGCAGCCGCCACGTCGACACCGCCTTCGGCGCGAGGCCCCACAGAGCGTGCACCACGATCGCGAGCATCACCGGCTTGATGCCCGCGAGCAGCGGCGCCACCGCCGGCACCTCGCCCGAGCGCTGCCAGACCATCGCGCACAGCACCGTGATGAGGGCCGCCGGCACGATGAAGCACAGGCCGGCGACGACGAGGCCAGCGAAGCCACGGCGCTGGTGGCCGATGTGGATCGCGAGCTCGGTGGAGTTCGGTCCGGGGATGAGGTTCGTCGCCGACACGAGGTCCATGAACGCGGCGTCATCGAGCCAGCGCCGACGGACCACGACCTCCTCGCGCATCATCGCCGTGTGGGCCGCCGGTCCGCCAAACGCCGTCGTGCCGAGGCGCAAAAAGAGCAACGCCAGCTCCCCCAGCGACGTGCGGGAGTCGGCGCTGCTGTCGGTCGTCGGCTGCGTCAGGGCTGGCCCGAGGCGCGCCAGGTCTGGATGCGCTGCCAGAAGAGCTCGGTGAAACGCTCGACCTCGTGGGCCGGGAACAACGCCGCCGTCTTGCGCCGCACGGCGTCCTTCGCCTCGGGCGAGGTGAAGAAGTCATCGGTGACGTCGTCGAGGTGGGCGAGGTGCTTCGCGCAGAACTCCTCGAAGCGATCGCGCTCGAGGCGCTGCTCGGCGATGGCCGCGTAGCCGTCGAGCTTCTCCTCAAACGAGATGTCCTTCGCGGCGATGTCGAAGAAAGGCTGCCAGTCCAGATTGTGCCGGACCTTGCGATCGGTCGCCGCGCAGAAGATCGACCAGCGCAGATAGGCCTTCACGAGCCACGGAAAATGGAAGTGCAGCGACGTCACCTGCGAGTCGGGGCAGGCGTTGGCGAAGTCGATGGGGTGCCAGACGTCGTCCTTGCGGAGGGCCTCGCAGGAGTTGAAGTCCCAGCCGAAGAAGCTGTTGATGGTGAGCGTGATCTTGCGCAGCGTGTCGTAGTCCTTCTGCGCCATGAAATCCGTCGCCATCGTGTAGCGGTCGTGCAGCGGGGCGTCGGCGTCGTACTTGATGCAATGGGTCTGCGGACCAAAGCCGATGCAGCGCACGAAGAGGTCGAAGCCCTCGACGCTGGCCTGGGCGTGCATCACCGAGCGACCGCTGTCGTTGTAGGCCTTGAGCGCGGCCGCCTTGTCCTTCACGCGGGTGACGTTGCGCCAGCCGCCGCCGTCATACGGCTTGAGGAACATCGGCCAGCCGACGGCGTCACCGACGGCGCCGACGTCGAAGAGCTTGCCGTACTGCATGAGCGTGGCCTTGACGTCGGGCTGGGTCGCCGTGTCGTAGGACTTCGGCGGGATCATCCACGTCGAGGGTATGGGCATGCCGAGGCGCATCATCGCCGCGTAGCTCGTGTGCTTCTCGTTGGCCTGGATGCTCCACGGGTTGTTGAGCACATACACGTCGTCGTGGACGACGATCTTCTTCATCCACTCGCGGGTCGTGTGGTACCAGTGCGTGAGCCGGTCGACGACGACGTCGTACTTGACGGGCTGCGCCAGATCGAAGGGCTCGATGGTGACCCGCTCGACGTCGAAGCGGATCGTGTCGCCCCCCATCGGGATGCGCAGATCGAGCCGCTTCATCAGGTGCTCGTAACAGGCGGGCCAACAGATGTCGGCGCCGAGGGACAGACCGATACGCTTGACGACTTCACCCATCGCTCACCTCACACACCGCAGAAGACGAAGCAGCCACCGACGTCGTCGACACCATCGACGACGTCGTCACTCGTAGACGAACAGCAGGGGCCCGGGGAAGAGCCACGACAGGCCCTCGCGCAGGCGGTCACGCCAGCCCTGCCAGTTGTGCCCGTCGCGGGCCTCGATGAAGCGCACCTGCATGCCCGAGCTGTCGAGCAGCGGCACCAGCGAGCGGTTCTCGTAGATGAGGCTCTCGTAGACGCCGCAGGAGACGAAGACCTTCTGGCTCACGGCCTTCGGCTCGGCGCGATACGCGTTCACGAACTCGACGACGCGATCGAAGAGGGGCCCACGGCGGTTGCGCTTGCCGATGTCCGTAAACGCAAAGCTGCCCGACTGCAGGAGCATCTTGCCCCACACCCCCGGGTACCGGCACGCCGTCGAGAACGACGCCACGCCGCCGAAGGAGGCGCCCATCAGACAGCGGCCCTGGGGGCCGTCGATGATCGGATACTGCGCCGACACCTGCGGCAGGAGCTCTTCGGTGATGAAGCGGGCGTGGGCCTCGTTGTCGGCGTACTCGCGCAGGCGATCCGGCGAACCGGTGAAGGCCACGATGAGCTCGGGGATCTCCATGCGGTGGATGAGGTTGTTCAACACCGTGATCATGTCGGCGTAGTGGATGTAGTCGTCGCCGTCGTGGACGACGAGGAGCGGGTACTTGCGCGTGCGGCGGAAGCGGGCCGGCAGGTAGAGCTGGATGGTGCGCTGCCCGTGAAACGCTGCGCTGTCGATGCCGAGGGTCTCGATGGTGCCCTGGCGCGCGTACGGGTCGCGCACGGTCCAGTCGGGGACGATGTAGCCGGCGCCCTGCAGCACCGAGTTGGCGCCGAAGGGATCGCGGGCGCGCGCCTTGTTGAGGGGGTCTTGAATCCACTCGCTGTGACCGTGGCGGTGGACCTCGAACTTGTACTCGACGCGCGAGTTCGGCGGGATCTCGAGCGTGAGGTGCCAGATGTCGGTGTTCGGCGCCCGCGTGAGGTTCGTCGACGACTCGAGGCCGTAGATCCAATGGCGCAGATTGACGGCGTCGGCGTGGCCGAACCACACGAAGGTGACGAGGCTGCCGTCGACGAGGGGGAACTTGTGCGACGACATGAACTTCCGCGCGCGGGGCGGATCGTTCCAATGGGCGATGAGCTCGTCGATCGCGCGCGGCGTGGTCATGGCGCTTCCGGGGTCGAGGCGAAGGGGGCGGTGGTGCCGTCGGCGCGCAGCTCGACGACGCCGTCGGTCTCGGTGCAGCGGCCGCCGTCGAAGATGGCCCAGGAGCGGGCCGGGAAGGCGAGGCAGCGGGCGGGCGCGAAGCGCCGGGCCATGACGGCCACACGGGGCCGGACTGCGAGATCGAGGCGACGCTCGGGCTCGGGCAGCACGACGGTGCGTTCGGCGCGGGCGATGCCGACGTCGAGGACCTCGCGGGCGACGCGCCCCTCGGGGGGATCGTCGTGGAAGAGCACGATGCGCTCGCTGATGGCCATGGCGCCGGCGGACCAGGCGAAGATCGGGCGGGTCCCGATGAGCGTGTCGAGGCCGAAGGTCTGCAATCGGTTGAGGAGCAGGGCCACGTGGCCGCCGGCGATGGCGACGCCGGCGCAGTCCGCCAGCAGCGCCGCGATCTCACGCGTATGGCGAACGACCTCGTCACGCTCGTGGACCTTCATCTTCGCTTCGAACTCGGCGCGCACACTGTTGCAGTGGCCGATGTGCCAGGCGTCGAGCGCCCGGATGGCCTCGATGCTGGCGGCGGCGACCTCTTCGCGGATGGCGGCGGGGGCGTCGTAGGCGGCGACGTCGCGCTCGGCCATGAACGCGTGCTCGAGGCGGATGCGGTAGATGTCCTGCAGGTGCCGCAGCAGGTCCTGTCGTTCGCGATGCGCGGCGGCGAGCTCGGGGTCGGCGGCAAAGAGCTGGTTGCCGCGCGCGTGCAGGTGCAGGTTGACGGTGTGGCCACCGAGGTGGGCCGACAGCTCGTCGTCCTCGGGCTCACGCTCCTGCCAGCCGGCGGTGATGAGGGCGATGGGGCCGTCGATCCCGATCTTCGAGACGACGGTCCCGAGGGTGGGCTCGAAGCGCTGCGCGCCCAGCAGCACGGCGATGCGTGGAGGTGTGGTGGCGGTCACGGCGAGGGACCATACAGAGGGGATGACCGCCGTGTCCAAGCGGTCGACGCCATGGTGCCCCTCGGAAACGGAACAGGCGCCCGGAGGCGCCTGTCTCGTCGGTCCCGACCGTCGGGGACGTTCAGTTCTGGTCGGCGGCGGGCTTCGGACGGAGCGAGAAGCCACCGAGGCGGACGTCGAGGGGGTTCGACTTCGCCTTGCCGTCCTTCGCGCTCTCGTCGTAGCGGAAGGCGTAGGGGGCGCCGGCGTTTCCGGCCCGGTCGTTGAAGGTCATGATGAGCGGGTCACCGGTCTTCACGTCCTTGAGGAGCAGCTGCATCGAGCGGGCGGTGTCGCCCTGGGTGAGGCTGACGGCCTCGCCGGTGCGGCTGTTCTGGACGTTGACGGTGACGCCGGGCTCGACGGCCTTCTCAAGCTTCACCGTCGCGAACGCCGGGGCATCGGTCATCTGGGCGATCTGGTTGGCGGCGTTCCACTCGATGAAGCCGTAGGCGTTGGGCTGCTGCCCGTTGATCATCGCCGCGAAGCCCTTGAGGCGGTCGTACATCGCGGTGTCGGCGACGAGGTTCTTCAGCAGGTCGTAGTGGGGCTTGTACGTCGGGTTCTGCTCCCAGGCCGCGTTGCGGGTGAGCTGCTGCGAGATGTAGGCGGCGTCGTAGTTGCTGCCGCCGATGAGGGTGGCCATCGCCTGCACGTAGCCCTTGAGGACCTCGTGCTCCTTCTTCGTCATCTTCTCGCTGGTGACGCTCACGTTGGCGTCGAGCATCTTGGGGGCGATGCTGTCGCGGGTCTGCTTGCCAAGGACGCGCTCCAGCGTGCCGGGGCTCGGGTTGCCCTGCAGGTTGTGCAGGCCGACGGCGACGTCGATGGCGCGGCCGCGCACCTGCTGGGTGCCACCACCCTGGACGGGCTCGTTGAGGGTCTGGTTCGCCCAGCCGTTGGGGTCGAGGTGGACGTGGATGGCTTCGGAGGCGTTGCCATCCTTGTCGACCTGACGAAGCAGGAAGCGCTCGCCGGCGGAGATGCCCTTCTCCTTCATCTGGTCTTCGTTGAGGGCGATGGTGGCGCGGCGGTTGCCGACGTCGTAGCCCGTGAGGGGCAGCTCGAAGATCTCGCCCTTGCACTTCTCGCAGAACTCGGCGGCCGGGTTGTCCGACAGCGAGATGAGCTCGACGCGGGTGCCGACCTCGATCTGGCCGAGCTCGATGACGAGGGGATCGCGACCGGGCTGGCCGGCCGGCGGCGGCGGCGGCGCGAGGACGGTGCCGTCGGCGGCGAGCTCGAAGGCCCAGGCGCGGAGGAGCTCGGGCTTCGGCGGGCTGGTGCTGTCGCCCGGCTTCTTGTCGGACACCTGCTTCACATCGTTGATGTTGAGCGCGTGCTGACCAACGTACGGACGGCTGATGCCCTGAATCGTGTTGCCCATGGTGTCCTCCAAGACGGTCGTGCCGGAACCGGCGGTGTGGTGGTGTAGCGCGCTGCCGTGCGGTTTGGCCGCCCTGCCCCTCGCTCTTGAGACACACAGTGCCGGGATCCCGCGATCCCCGACACGACACGTGTCGGGTCAGGTGGGACAAGGTGTGACGGAACCCACACAGTCAGAGTGGGTTGGAGTTCTGGCGTGGTCGGCCGGAGGCCGACAGATTTCGGGCGCTTGCGCCCGAAATCAATAAGCGCCTGAATTTCTGTCGGTATTCCGGACATGGCGGTTCCTCCGCCATGTCCGGAATACCGACAGAAATTCAACCCGGTCGGGCGCGGACCTTCACGGTCTGGCCGACGACGTCGAGCATGCCGCGCAGGGTGTCGTAGTCGGGGTGCTTGAGGCGGATCCAGGCGTTGGCCATGAAGCCGGCGTCGACGGGCTGGGTCGGCGTGCCGGGGGGCGGGATGTGCTCGTCGATGAAGTGGCCGTGGAAGCGGCGGTGGATCTCGTCGAGGCCGTCGTAGCCGACGATGCGGCCGTCGCACTCGGGACGCAGGGCGATGAGACCGGCGGCGTAGCGACGGGAGAGGGGGCGATCGACCTGGCCATGCACGATGGCCATCGCCCACTCGCGGTAGAGGTCGATGTCGTTGGCCGCGCAGTAGAGGTCCCAGGTGCGCACGCCCGGCGGACGGCAGCCGATCTCCGAGAACTTCAGGCCCTTCGGCCCGAAGAACCACTCCATATGCGTCGCCGACGTCTCGATGCCGAGGGCCTTGATGACGCGGGCGCCGAGCTCGCGCACCTCCTGGTACGACGCGGCGCTGTCGATGCGGTTCGTCGTGATGAACTGCGGCGAGATCCAGCGGGTGCGCATCGCCTCGAGCACGTTCGGGTAGTAGTGCGTGACGAAGTCGTGGCGGATGCGGCCGTCGATGGTGATGGTGTCGTAGAAGCCCTCGTGGCCCTCGATGAACTCCTCGACGGCGACGCTCTTGCCGCGGGTCACGCCCCACTCCACGAGCGCCCGCTCGAGGCCGGCGCGGTCGTCGACGCGGGCGGTGCCGGAGGCGCCGGCGGCGTCGCGGGGCTTGATGATCAGCGGGTAGCCGACGCGCGCGGCGAACTCGCGGATCTCGTCGGGGTTGCTGCTGCCGACGCTCTGGGCGCAGGGCACGCCGGCCTCACGCAGCGCGTCCTTCATGGCCGGCTTGTCGCGGCAGAGCCACGTCGTCTTCACGCTCGTGCCCTTGATGCCGCAGCGCTCGCGCACCTTCGCCGCCGCCATCACGTGGGCTTCGACGACGGCCTCGAGGCGGTCGACCTTCACCTTCGACTGGATGAAGCGCACCGCCCGCTCGAGCTGTCCTTCGTCGGTGACGTTGCCGACCTGCTCATAGTGCGTGAGCCAGTGGCGCATCTCGCCATCGAGGCTCTCCTTCGGCCGCTCACCGATGCCGATGACGCGGGCGCCGACGGCATGCAGGGCGCGGACGAACTCGCGCTGGTTCGCGGGGAAGCTCGGCTCGATGAAGACGACGTCGATGGGCATGACAGACCTTTCGCGCGCAGGCGGAACCGGTGGAGCGGGCGTCCCACCGTAACCGAATCCCTGCGTCGCCTGCTATGGATGGTCCTCGATGCAGATCCTCTTCGTGTCTTCCGAGGTCGCCCCCTTCGCCAAGAGCGGCGGCCTCGGCGACGTCGCCGGCGCCCTGCCCCGTCAACTGCACGCCCTCGGCCACGACGTCCGCGTCGTCCTGCCGATGTACCCGCGGGTCAAGGTGCCGGGGCGCGTCTTTGTCGAGGTGGCGAAGGGCCTCGAGGTCCGGCTCGGGCCGACGACGGTGCGCTTCAGCCTCTATCGCAGCGAGATGCCCGGCGCCGCCCGCAAGGACGACGGCACGCCCCTGCCCGTCTACTTCGTCCACTGCCCCGGCCTCTTCGATCGGCCGTCGCTGTATGGCCAGGCGAAGGACGAGCACCTGCGCTTCGCAACCCTGTGCTGGGCCGCCCTCATGCTCTGCCAGCAGCTGCAGTGGGCCCCCGACGTCGTCCACACCAACGACTGGCAGACGGGCCTCATCCCGCTGTTGTTGAAGACCCGCTTCTCGTGGGACCGGCTCTTCGCCCGCACGAAGACGGTCCTCACGCTGCACAACATCGGCCACCAGGGGACGTTCCCGGCGAGCGTGCTGCCCGAGACCGGCCTCGCCGACTCCGCCCACCTGTTTCATCAGGACGAGCTCAAGGCCGGCCGCCTCGGCTACCTCGTCACCGGGCTGCTCTACGCCGACGCCATCACCACGGTGAGCCCCACCTACGCGCGCGAGATCCAGACCCCGGAGCAGGGCGTGCGCCTCGACGGCATCCTGCGTCGTCGTCGTGATGTGCTCTCGGGTATCTTGAACGGCATCGACGAAGACGAGTGGAACCCGCAGGCGGATCATTTCCTGCCGGCGTCGTTTTCGTCGACGGACCTCGCCGGCAAGGCGGTCTGCAAGGAGCAGCTCTGCCGCTCTCTGAAGCTGCACCATCGGCCCGAGGTGCCCGTCATCGGCCTCGTCTCCCGCCTCGTCTGGCAGAAGGGCCTCGACCTCGTCGTCGACGTCATGCCCCGACTGCTGGCGCGCCATCGCTTCCAGTTCGTCGTGCTTGGCAAGGGCGAGCCCCGCTATGAGGAGTTCTTCCGCGCCCTGCATCGCGCGTATCCCCACAAGATGCACTTCGACTCGGCGTTCAACGAGGAGAAGGCCCACCACATCGAGGCCGGCGCGGACATGTTCCTCATGCCGTCGCGCTACGAGCCCTGCGGCCTCAACCAGATGTACAGCCTGCGCTACGGCACGGTGCCCATCGTGCACAAGACCGGCGGCCTCGCCGACACCGTGTGGCCCTTCGACGAGGGGAGCGGCCACGGCACCGGCTTCGTCTTCGAGAACTTCGACGACCGCGGCATCACCTGGGGCATCGAGAAGGCCCTGTCGGTGTGGGGCACGGGCGAGGGCCCGTACCGCGAGCGCTGGCGGCGCATCCAGCGAAACGGCATGGACCTGCCCCTCGGCTGGCGTCACCGCGTCGGCCGCTACGTCGACATCTACAAAGGTCTCGTCCCCGACGCATGAACCTCACCCCCGCTGCCGCGCGCCCCTCTCCAGCTTCGTGGAGAGGGGCTGCCCGGGCGGAGGTCATGGCGACATCAGGCCCCGTCGTCCTGCTTCGGTGCTCCCCCTCTCCACGAAGCTGGAGAGGGGGTCGGGGGGTGAGGTGACTACTCGGCGGCGCGGGCCGACGACGACGACGACGACGACGCCTTCTTCGCCCGCCCGCGCAGATGATCGAGGAGGCTGCCGGAGGTGGCGTCGATCTCGGCGACGACGCCCACCATGCGGGGCTCGAAGCGCTCGATGAAGCGCTGGGCGATCTGCCGGCGCTCGTCGGCGTGGGAGGTGCCCGCGACCTGCTTCGCCTGGGCGACGAGGACCTCGGCGGTCATCGACCAGGTGAGGAGCTTCGTGAGGCGCTCGGCGTGCAGCATGCCGAAGGAGAAATCCTCGGCCGGGTCCCACTCCTTGCTGAACGAGGCCGCCCACGACGACAGCGGCCCCTTCGCGACCTTGCCGAATTTGTCGGCGGCGATGCGCGAGATGATGGTCTGCTGGGCCGACAGCGCCGTGTAGCGCATGCGGGCCGCGGCCTTCTCGAGCGGGTCGTCGGCGCGCAACGACTCGAGGCGGGCCTCGGCGAGCTGCTTCGCGAAGCGGCTCGGGTTCTTGATGGCGGCGCCGAGGTTGTCCTTCAGGGCCATGAGGGACTGGATCTGGCTCGTGCCCTCGTAGACCGGAAGGATCAGGGCGTCGCGCAGGAGCTTCTCGGTGCCCGTCTCGACGATGTAGCCGAGGCCGCCCTGGATCTGCATGGCCATGCGGGCCTGGCGCACGGCCTCTTCGCCGCCCTGGTACTTGATGAGGGGCGTGAGGGACCGCGAGCGACGCGCCGAGCGACGCTGCTGCTTTTCGAGGCGCTTGCGCTCGTCGGCGTTGGCGGGCGGCTTCACCTTGAGGAGCAGGCGGAGGCGGGTCGCGATCTCCTCGTGCCAGGCGGCCTCGAAGGTGATGGCGCGCAGGCCGCGGATGCAGACGTCCATCTCGTCGAGGTAGTCGGCGATCATCTCGTGGCGGGCGATGGGCTTGCCCATCGTCACGCGCTCCTCGGCGTAGGCGCGGGCCGTGCGGTAGGCGGCCTCGCAGGTGCCGAGGGCCTCGAACGCCACCGAGATGCGGGCGTTGTTCATCAGCACGAGCATGAGGCGGAAGCCCTCACCGCGCGCACCGATGAGTTCGGCGTGGCTCTCCTCGTAGTGGATGGTGGCGGCGACGGCGGCGTGCTGCCCCATCTTGTGCTCGATGCCGCCGACGATGAAGTTCGGGCGCGCGCCGGCAGTCTCGCGTGGGCAGCCCTTGCCGGCGGCGTCGACGAAGCGCGGCACGTAGAAGAGCGACAGGCCCTTGAGGCCGGGGTGGGTCGCCTCGTCCTCGGTGCGGGCGATGACGACGTGGTGATCGCCGTGACCGGCCGTGATGTAGATCTTCTGGCCGGTGAGGCGCCACGTGCCGTCGGGCTGCAGGATGGCCTTGCTGCGGATGCGGGCGAGGTCGCTGCCGGCCTGGGGCTCGGTGAGCACCATCGCGCCGACGTCGGTGCCCTCGCCCATGCGGCGGATGGCGTCGTCGAAGCGGGACTTCGTCGGGCGTCCGTTCTCCCAGGTCGTGCTGCCCTCCTCGGTGGAATAGAGCATCAGCGACGAACCGATGCCGCCGTAGAAGCCCCAGGTGCCGGCGACGCCGGCGTCGGCGCGGGTCAGCATCTCGATGATCACGTTGGAGACCGTGATGGGGCAGTTCATGCCGCCGAGACGGCGGGGCAGCGTGACGCCCATGGCGCCGAGACCGGCGAGGCCGGCGAGGATCTTCTCCATGCGGGCGCCGTGGGCGACCTCGCCGTCCTTGATGGTCGGATGCTCGTGGTCGAGCTCGTGCTCGAAGGGGGCGACCTCTTTGGCGACGAACTCACCGATGGCGGTGAGGATCTCCTCGTAGAAGGCGCGGCCGTCGGCGCCGGACTGCAGCCGATCCTCGTCGAGGAACAGCTGCTCCTGCAGGTCGACGAGGGTGTCCCAGTCCATGATCGAGAGCTGGAAGCGGAGGTCGTCGTTGTCGAGGAAGAAGTTGGACGATGCCGGCTGCGCCATGGCGGGACCTCACTCGGGTGTGGGCAGAGCGTAGGAACCTTGACAAAAATGTCAACGAGCCGCGACACAATGCGTCATCCCGCCCGGCCGGAGCGAGACAACACCTCCGCCGTCGACGTCGGCACGCGCAACGGGATAAGCCTCCCCTGTGCCGAACGCCCTGGCATTCCTGGCCCTCGCCGCCTGGCCCCTCGTGTGCCTGGCGGCCTTCGCGCGCTTCAAGCCCACCGTCGCCGTGCTCATCAGCCTCATGGGCTCGATGCTGTTTCTGCCCGAGAAGACGGAGATCAAGGTCCCGTTCCAGCCCCTCGGCAAACAGGAGGTCGCCTCGATCGGCATCCTGCTGGGCGTGCTGCTGGTCACGAGCGCTCGCCGGCAGCTGTTTGCATCGAAGCCCCTGCGCGGCGCCGAGGCGTGGGTGCTGGTCGCGATGGCCGGCGCCTTTGGCACCAGCCAGGTCAACCAGGAGCCCCTCGCCTACCACGGGCGCATCTTCCTGGAGTCGCTGACGACGTGGGAGGCCATCTCGGTCTGCGTCGGCGACCTCTACACCTATCTCATCCCGTTCCTCATCGGCCGGGCGCTCTTTCGCACCCGTGACGACGCGCGGACGCTGCTGAGGGCCTTCCAGGTGGGCGCGCTCATCTACGTGCCGTTCATCTTCACCGAAATCCTGCTGAGCCCCCAGTTGCACAACTGGATCTACGGCTTCGCGCAGCATGACTTCATCCAGACGGTGCGCGCCGGCGGCTACCGCCCCATGGTCTTCATGAACCATGGCCTCGGCCTCACCATCTTCCTCGCCGCCGCCATCCTCGCCGGCAACGTCCTCACGCTGGCCCGCTTCCCGACGATCCTGCGGCTGCGCGGCCGGCACCTGTCGATCCTGCTGCTCATCGTGCTGCTCGGCTGCAAGTCCCTCGGCGCCGCCATCTTCGCCTTTCTCTTCACGGGCGTGCTGCACTTCATGACGCCGAAGTGGCAGCTGCGGGTGCTCGTCGGCTTCGCGATCCTCGTCGTCGTGTATCCGATCAGCCGCGCCACCGAGGTGTTCCCGCATCGCGAGATCGTGCAGTTCATCAAGGACACCGCCGGCCCCGACCGCGCCCAGTCCCTCGAGTTCCGCTTCGACAACGAGGCCAAGCTCTCGGCGCACGCCGCGAAGAAGCCGCTCTTCGGCTGGGGCCGCTACCGCCGCAACATGCTCTTCGAGTCGCCGTGGCGCGACGACCCGACGTCCGTCGGCGACGGCTTCTGGATCAACATCTACGGTGTCCGCGGCGTCGTCGGCTTCATCGCCCTCTTTGGCATGCTGCTCACGCCGTTGTTCTTCCTGCGCAAACGGCTGTCATGGCTGCGCTCCGTCGACGACCGCTACCTGCTCGTCGGCCTGACCTGCATGTTGATGATGTACACGATCGACCTGTTGCCCAACGGTCTGTTCACGAACTTCCCGATCTTCTTCGCCGGCGCCCTCATGGGGCTCATCCGCGGCATCACCGATGCGCAGGCGTCGCTGCCGCAGCAGATGCCGATGGGCCAGATGCCCGTCACCGCCCCGGGCTTCACCGGCGGTCCGCCGTCGCCGCGCTGAGCGCGCCGTCCCTGTCTTCGTTCGTCGAGGTTCCATCATGTCCAAGGCCCCCGTCAGCGCGCTGGCGCTTCTCGCGCTCCTGTCCTGCAGCAAGGGCGAGGCCGATCCCCTCGACTTCGCCGCCGCGCGGGCAAAGGTCACGGAGACGACGGCGGCGACGCCGACAAAGGCGCCGACGCCGCTCGTGCAGAAGAAGACCCTCATCGCGCCGTCGCACGCCTCCGGCGTCGGCACGAACCTCGCCGAGCTGCGCGAGTACACGCCCGAGCGCCCCTTCGCCGACGCCTTCAAGCAGTCGCGCGGGTGGATCTCGACCGACGGCAGCACCTGGGACGACGGCAAGCCCATCGCCGTCGACGGAAACGGCTGGGTGAAGGGCCTCGTCGAGGGGCAGCGGGCCCGCGCCCTCGTGTTCTGGGGTGAGGGCCTGCAGTTCCCCGCTGGCGCCTATCAGGTGAGCTGGGAGGGCACGGGCACCATCGACTTCTGGCCGCAGGGCGGCATCTCGTCGTCGACGGGCAAGGGCAGCTACACCCTCAACGCCGACCCGAAGAAGGGCGGCATCGCCGTCACGATTACCGAGACGAAGCCGACCGACCCCATCCGCAACATCAAGGTCATCGTCCCCGGCGCCAACGCCAGCGCGCGCTTCAACCCCGCCTTCCTCGAGCGCCTCAAGGGCTACGGCACGCTGCGCTTCATGGACTGGATGGAGACGAACCACAGCACCATCGCGACGCCGGCGGAGCGCCCGAAGCCCGACGACGCCCGCTACACGAGCAAGGGCGTGCCCGTCGAGGTCATCTTCGACCTCTGCAACACCGCCGGCACCGACTGCTGGATCAACGTCGGCCACACCTGGGACGACGCCCTCGTCGAGGAGGTCGCCACCATCGCGAAGGCGACGCTGCAGCCGAACCGTCGGCTCTATGTCGAGTTCTCCAACGAGGTGTGGAACGGCATCTTCCCGCAGAGCGCTTTTGCCCGGAAGCGCTCGGTGATGTCCGACCTCTCCGACGACGCCTTCGAGGCGCAGATGCGCTGGCACGCGCGGCGCTCGGTGCAGGTCCACGCCATCTTCGACCGCGTCTTTGGCACCGACAACGCCCGCGTCGTGCGGGTGCTTGGCGGCTGGGCGTCGAACGCCTGGAGCTCCGGCGTCATGCTCGATCAGGTGAAGAAGGAGGGTGGCGTCGTCGACGCCATCGCCATCGCCCCCTACTTCGGCAACAGCTTCGGCGAGCCCGAGCAGCGCGGTCAGGTGCAGGGCATGGCCCTCGCCGACCTCATGAAGGCCCTGGAGGGCGCCGTCGACGAGAGCCTCGGCTGGACGAAGGAGCAGAAGAAGATCGCCGACGCGCACGGCGTGATGCTCGTCGCCTACGAAGGCGGTCAGCACCTCATGGGCGTGCAGGACATCGCCGACGACCCGATCATCAACCGCCTCTTCGACGCCGCCAACGAGAGCCCGAAGATGAAGGACCTCTACCTGCGCTACCTGAAGGGCTGGAAGGACGCCGGCGGTGGGGTCTTCCTGCACTTCAACTCCGTCATGCGCCCGTCGAAGTACGGCCGCTGGGGCGCGCTGCAGTCGATGGAGCAGCCGCGCGCCGAGGCACCGAAGTATGATGCCCTCATGACGTTCATCGAGACGACGCCGCGCTGGTACTGAAACGTCGTCGTCATCGCCGGAGGTCCCGCATGAAGCCCGTCGTCGAGCTCGTCGAGCAGATCAAGGAAGACTGGGAGACCAACGGGAAGGACTGGACCCGTCCCGGCTTCCGCGCCCTCGCCGTGCACCGCTTCGGCAACTGGCGCATGAGCGTCGAGCCGAAGCTGCTGCGGGCGCCGCTGTCGGTGCTCTACCGGATGGGTGAGCGCCACTGCAGAAACGTCTATGGCATCGAGCTGCCCTACTCGGCGAAGGTGGGGCGGCGCGTGAAGATCGAGCACCAGGGCGGCATCGTCGTCCACGGCGACAGCACCATCGGCGATGAGTGCACGATCCGGCAGGGCGTCACGCTCGGCATGAAGAACACCGACAAGGCCTTCGACGCCCCGACGCTGGAGCGCGGCGTCGACGTCGGCGCCGGCGCCGTCATCCTCGGCGCCATCGTCGTCGGCGAGGGCGCCCACGTCGGCGCCAACGCCGTCGTCGTCAAGGACGTCGAGGCCGGCGCCGTCGCCGTCGGCGTGCCGGCGAAGGTGATCGGCAAGAAGGCGAAGGCCGCACCACCCGCGCCGACGCCGTCGTCGTCGACGACGACGCCCAAGGCGCCCCCGGTCAAGGACGCTTGAGCCCGGCCGCAGTCCAGCCCCCACCTTCTCCGCAACACCGGTGCGCCATCCGTGATGACGGCCATGGCGCCTCCAGCCGCTGTTGACGGAACCTGGGGCATCCGCTATAGCGGACACATGCCGTTGCAGCGCCGTCGCCGACCCGATCGCCCCATCCACAGCCCCGGTCAGCCGGGTGGCGCGCCGCCCTTCATCACGGCCCGCCGGGTCGTGGTGGCGCTCTCGATGGCGGCCCTGGCGGGCGCGGCCCTCGTGACCGTGTGGCTCTCGCCCGGTCCGGACGCGCACGAGTAGTCCTCACCTTCTTCGGCGGGCGGCACCGGGCTATGCGGTGGGCGCCCTGCACCAGTTGGAGCGCCTCATGTCGGATCGGCCCACCTTCATCGGCGAACGCGCCGCACGCCAGCTCAGCAACACGACGAAGACGCCGCCGCAGTGGCGTGGTGCCAGCCCCCGCTGGCTCACGCAGCTGCTGCCGTGGGTCCCCGTCGAGGCCGGCGTCTACCGCGTCAACCAGGCCCTCGATGACAAGTTCGGCGTGCGCTGCACCCCCGACCCGACCGACACCCTGCCCGTCGGCCTCTCCGACTACGAGCTGCAGCCCCGCGAGTACACGCTCAACTCGGTGACGACGACGGTGGCGGTGCACACCCGGGTCTCGGACCTCTACCGCAGCCCCATGGACCAGGTGAAGGAGCAGCTGTCCCTCGCCGTGGAGAAGCTGAAGGAGAAGCAGGAGGAGGAGCTCATCAACAACAAGAGCTACGGCCTGCTGCACAACGCCGATCCCGATCAGCGGATCGCCACGCGCAAGGGCGGGGGCCCCACGCCCGACGATCTCGACGAGCTCATCGCGAAGGTGTGGAAGGAGCCGTCGTTCTTCCTCGCGCACCCGCTGGCCATCGCCGCCTTCGGTCGGGAGTGCACACGGCGCGGGGTGCCGCCGCCGACGACGACGCTGTTTGGCGCGCCGTTTCTCACCTGGCGTGGCCTGCCGATCGTGCCCTGCGACAAGCTGCGCGTGCACGAGAACAAGACCAGCATCCTGCTCATGCGCACCGGTGAGCGGAAGCGCGGCGTCGTCGGCCTCTTCCAGCCCGGCCTGCCGGGCGAGGTGAGCCCGTCGCTCACGGTCCGCCTGATGGGCATCAACCAGCAGGGTGCGGCCCAGTACCTCGTGACCCTCTACTGCTCGGCCGCCGTCCTCGTCCACGACGCCCTCGGTGTCCTAGAGAACGTCGCCATCGACCGGTACCATGAGTACACCTGAGCGGCCGCAGCCCCCCGGTGAGCTGAGCCTCGTGGATCCCACCACGCGGCATCCGCCGAGCGTCTCGCCGGGCGTGAGCGCCGCCGTGGTCCGCTCGCCGACGGCGCCGACGCTCCCCGACGCCGACCCGGCGGGCCTCACGTTGGCGATCAGCCACCTCGCCAACGCGCTCTTTGGCGCACCGACGCCGGAGGTGCCCGAGGCACCGTCGACGCCGACCCCGGCGCCGGTGGCAGTGACGCCGTCGCTGGCCCCACCGACGACGACGCCACCGACGACGACGCCACCGACGACGACGCCACCGACGGCGACGCCACCGACGGCGACAGCGCCCGTGGCCCATCCCTTCCTCGGCGCCCCCGACTGGAGCGTGCTCTCGCATGCCCCGACCGGCGACGGCGTCCCTGGCGACTTCTCGCTGCCGCTCTTCGATGACGTCGACGCCCGGCCGCCGCCGACGACGACGTCGCCTGCGCCCCTGACGACCGCACCGACGGCGCCGACGTCGCCGGCGTCGCCGGCGTCGCCGACGTCGCCAACGCTCGCGACGCCGGCCTGGGAGGTGCGGCCCCTCGTCGACACCGGCATCGCTCCGCAGCGGGGTGCCTTCGACGCCCACGCGCTGAAGACCGAGTTCCCGATCCTGCGGGAACGCGTCCACGGCAAGCCGCTCGTGTGGCTCGACAACGCGGCGACGACGCAGAAGCCGCAGGCCGTCATCGACCGCCTCTCGCGCTTCTACGCGCACGAGAACTCCAACATCCACCGCGCCGCCCACACGCTGGCCGCCCGCGCCACCGACGCCTACGAGGCCGCGCGGGAGTCGGTCCGCCGCTTCGTCAACGCCCCGTCGGTCCGCGACGTGATCTTCGTGCGCGGGACGACCGAGGGCATCAATCTGGTCGCCCAGAGCTGGGGCCGTCGCCACATCGAGGCGGGCGACGAGATCGTGCTCACGTGGCTCGAGCACCACGCCAACATCGTGCCGTGGCAGCTGCTCGCGCGGGAGAAGGGCGCGCGGCTGCGCGTGGCGCCGGTCGACGACGACGGCCAGATCATCCTCGAGGAGTACGAGCGCCTGCTCGGCCCCCGCACGAAGCTCGTGTCGCTCACCCAGGTGAGCAACGCCCTCGGCACGGTCACGCCGGCGGCCCAGATGATCGAGCTCGCCCGACGACGTGGCATCAAGGTGCTGCTCGACGGCGCCCAGTCGGTGTCGCACCTCCGCGTCGACCTGCAGGCGCTGCGGCCGGACTTCTTCGTCTTCTCCGGCCACAAGGTCTTTGGCCCCACCGGCATCGGCGTCGTCGTCGCCGACGCCGCGATGATGGACGAGACGCCGCCCTGGCAGGGTGGCGGCAACATGATCAAGGACGTCACGTTCGAGCGGACCCTGTTCCAGCCGTCACCGGCGCGCTTCGAGGCCGGCACCGGCAACATCGCCGACGCGGTGGGGCTCGGCGCCGCCCTCGACTGGGTCGGTCGCGTCGGCATCGAGAACATCGGGCGCCACGAGCACGAGCTGCTCGCGTACGGCACCGAGCGACTGCTGCAGATCCCGGGTCTGCGGATCGTGGGCACCGCCGCCGAGAAGGCCGGCGTCCTGTCGTTTGTGATCGCGGGCCATGAGACCCAGGCGATCTCGGCGGCCCTCGACAAGGAGGGCATCGCGGTGCGAGGTGGCCACCACTGCGCCCAGCCGATCCTCCGGCGCTTCGGCCTCGAGAGCACCGTGCGGGCGTCGCTGGCGCCCTACAACACGTTCGAGGACCTCGATGCGCTGGAGGCTGCGCTCCGCCGCATCATCGGCCTACGCTGACGGTGATGAAGCCCATCTCCCCCACCGAGCTGCAGTCCCTCCTCCTGGCCGACGTCGACATCGTCGATGTGCGGGAGCCCGATGAGTGGAAGACGGGCCACGTCCCCGGGGCCCGCCTCGTGCCCCTCGGGCTCCTGCGCGCCGACGCCGCCGGCGCCCTGCCCCGGGACACGGTGGTGTTCGTCTGTGCGAAGGGAGGGCGCTCCGCCGAGGCCGCCACCCTCGCCGAGCAGCTGGGTCGCCAGGGTGTCTTCAGCCTCGCCGGTGGCACCGAGGCCTGGCGCGCCGCCGGACTGCCCATCATCGTCCCCGGCACGACGACGGCGCCGCCCCGCCCCGTCGTGCAGGAGCCCGGCCTCGACGTCGTCGTCGGCCAGAACCTCCACACCGAGCGCACGGCCCGCGGCTGGTCCCTCGACGACCTCGCCCGCGAGGCCGGCGTCTCGCGCACGCTGCTGGGCCAGGTGGAGCTCGGGCGCGCCACGCCGTCGATCGGCGTCGTGTGGAAGATCGCGCAGGCCCTCGGCGTGCCGTTCGCCACGCTGCTCGCCCGCCCGGGACCGCGGGTCGGCACCACGGTGACGACGCGCGACCGCGCCACCCGGCTCAGCTCCGCCGACGGCCGCTTCACGTCGCGCGCGCTCTCCCCCGCCGATGACCCCCACGCCGCCGAGTTCTACGAGCTCTGGCTCGCGCCCCACAGCCGTGAAGACGCCGAGGCCCATCGCCCGGGGACCCGCGAGAACCTCGTCGTGGCGGCCGGACAGCTCGAGCTCAAGGTCGGTAGCGAGGTGCATCACCTCAAGGCCGGCGACGCCGTCACCTTCGCCGCCGACCAGCCCCACAGCTACGCGAACCCCGCCGGCGAGCCGTGCTGGATGTACCTCGTGATGAACTACCACCGCCGCGGCTAGCAGGGCTGCTGAAAAACGGCTTTGCGTTTTTCAGCACCTGCCAGGTGTTGATCCGGCCTCGTCGGAGACGAGGCCCAGAAGTACCTAGCAGGGTTGCTGAAAAAGGCCCAAAGCGGCCTTTTACAGCAACCTGCTAGCCGCGCCGTCCATCGTCTTCGTCGTGGCCTGGCCGAGCGGCACGGGCCCTACCAGGCACGACAGGCGTCGTCGTCATCGCCCATCCAGCGGGCAGAGGGTGGAGTGGAGCAGGCCATCACGCCAGGGGCGGCAGAGCCGCCGGCTCCAATCGGGAGTGACCGATTGGAGGCACGCCCACGTCAGGGGTTCTTCAGGCAGTGCAGCACGAAGTCTGGCAGGGCGCGGTCGAAGTCCTGCTCGGGCTTCTGCTGCAGCCGACGACGGAGCCGGAAGCTCGCGAGGCCGGCGGCGTAGGCGGCGTTGGCGGCCCACAGATAGGCGCGGCCGTGGTGCTTCAGGAAGTAGTGGCGACGGGAGTCGAGCATGTAGCCCGGCGTGCGCCGCTTGAGGTTCTTCACGCCGGTGGTGGCGCCGACGATGTGGGCGACGCTGGCCTCGCGGACGAAGGCGACCTTGAAGCCGGCCTTCTTCGCGCGATGACAGAGGTCGGTCTCCTCGTAGTAGAGGAAGAAGGTCTCGTCGAAGAGGCCGACCTTCTCGAGCACGTCACGACGCAGCACCATCGAGGCGCCGGGCACCCAGTCGACGTCGGTGACGGTCTGCTCCGGCACCGGCTGGGGCACGATCTTGTCTTTCAGCAGCTTCGACAGCGGCGCGAAGCGCACCGAGCCCTCGATCTCGGACCAGATCGTCGGATAGTGGAACGCGCCGGGGTGGGGCTCGCCGTCGGTGCCATGGATGTAGCCGCCGGCGATGCCGACATCGGGGTGGGCGTCGCAGTAGTCGAGCAGCGTCTGCAGGGCGTGGCCCTCGACGAAGGCGTCGGAGTTGAGCAGGTAGGCGTAGTCGGCGCGGTGCTCCCCCTCGAGCATGAGGCGGAGGGCGACGTTGTTGCCGAAGCCGTAGCCGCCGTTGTGCCCGGACTGGACGACGAAGACGACGTCGCCGGCGTTGCGGGCGGCGACCCCGGCCTTGAGCTTCTCCTCGCTGCCGTCCTGGCTGTCGTTGTCGACGATGCAGACCTCCGCCGAGCCTGGCCGCGCCGCGTTGAGGGCCCGCACCTCCGGCAGGAGGGTGTCGAGGGCCTGGAGGGTCATGTCCGGCGTGCGCCAGTTCAACAAGCAACAGAGGACGCGCATCGGCCCACTTTGAGGCTAACGTCGTGGCGATGGCAAACGAATCCTCGTCCCCTGTCTCCCCCCAGCACACCGACAGCGACCACGGCCTCGTCACCGACGTCGGCGTCGTCGTCATCGGCCGCAACGAGGGCGAGCGCCTCATGGTGTGCCTCGATGCCCTGTCCCGCTGCGGCGCCCTGCCCGAGCACATCGTCTACGTCGACAGCGGCAGCAGCGACGGCTCCGTCGAGCGTGTCCGGGCCCGTGGCGTCACCGCCATCGAGATCCAGCCCCCCTTCACCGCCGCCAAGGGTAGAAACGCCGGCTTCCGCCACCTGCTCGCGACGTATCCGCAGCTGCTGGCCATCCAGTTCGTCGACGGCGACTGCGAGTACTTCCCGGCCTGGCTGGAGGTGGCCTCGCAGGTGCTGCGTGACGACGCCACGGTGGCCGCCGTCACCGGCATGCAGCGCGAGCGGCACCCCGAAGCGAGCGTCTTCAACCTGCTGTGCGACGTCGAGTGGACGGGCGTCGTCGGCGAGATCGACACCTTCGCCGGCAACGTCATGGTGCGGGCGAGCGCGTTGTCGGCGACGACGGGCTACAACGAGGACCTCATCGCCGGCGAGGACCCGGAGTTCTCGATCCGGGTGAAGAAGGCCACCGGCCAGCGCATCGTGCGCATCGACGAGCCGATGGCCCTGCACGACGTCGACATGACGAAGGTCTCGCAGTGGTGGAAGCGCAACATCCGCGCCGGCCACGCCTTCGCGCAGGTGAGCCGCATGCACGGCGAGGCCCCGCTGCGCTTCTGGAAGAAGGAGACCCGCAGCAACTGGATCTGGGGTGCCGCCCTGCCCGTCGCGGCACCCGTCCTCGTGCCGCCGGCCTACGTCGCGCTGTTCTGGCGCATCTACCGCGATGCCCGTCGTCGTGGGCTCGCCGCCGGCCCGGCCCGGACCTACGCGTTCTTCACGGCGGTGGGCAAGGTCCCGCAGGCCCTCGGTCAGCTCAAGTACTGGTGGAACGCCCTGCGCGGCGAGAAGTCGACCATCATCGAGTACAAGGGCCCGCCGCGATGACGCGCTCACGGCGTGTCGTCGTCGGCGTCGCGATCGTCGGCGTCGCGCTCACCGGCTCCGGCTGCCTCACGACGGCGCTCGTCGGGCTGTGCATCTCGGGCTGCGGCGCCGGCTGTGTCGGCGCCCTCGGCACCTGCCCCATCGCCGACGAGCGCGACGCGCCCCCACCGCGGCCCGTCGGCGCCCTGGGGCCGCGCTCACCTGAAGGTGGCGGTGGACTGCCCGAACCGGACCCGCGCACAGGCGAGGAGCACCGGTGAAGACGTCGTCGTCACGGTGACGCGCCAGCCGGTCCTCGTCGTCGCCTCGACCCGGCCCGGCAGCGCCCCCTCGACGACGGCGACATCGGCGAACTCGAGGAAGACCTCGTCGAGGGGGAAGCAGGCCTTGTAGACGGCCTCCTTCACACAGAAGAGCAGCCGGGCCCGCACCGGGTCGACGACGCCATCGACCGCCACGGCGGCGCGATCGCCGGTCGATGTGACGACATCGTCGACGATCTCCGCCGGCAGCGGCAGGGCCGGCTCGACGTCGACGCCGAGGGCGAGGTTGACGCCGGCGCCGGCGACGCAGACGGCGACGTCGTCGTCGTGGGCGAGGGACGCGACGACGCCGATGGGGAGCGCGGGGCGTCCGCCGGTCGTGCGCAGGATCGGGCCGGCCACCACCCCCATCGTGTGCAGCACCTCGCGCAGCAGCAGCCGGCCTGTCGCCGTCTGTCGCCGGACGCGGTCGACGACGCCGTGCACGAGCACGCGCTCGCGCGGGTGCATCGGCGCGTCATGGACGGCGCGGGCGCCGGAGAAGACGTCGACGTCGCCGCCTGCGTCGAGCAGGGTCCGCAGGGCCCGGGCCACGGCGACCTCGTCGACGCCGCCCCGGACGACACGCCGCGTGTCGGAGGCCGCCACGTTCAGTCGCCGAAGGTGCCGGGGTCGCCAGCGATGAAGCCCCGCACCATCGGGTTCGGGGAGTGCTTCATGCTCTCGGGATCGCCGACGGCGGCGATCTTCCTGCCGTAGACGAAGGCGATGCGCTCAGCGACCGCAAAGACCGTCGCCATCTCGTGGGTGACGACGACGTTGGTGCACTTGAGGCGCTCGGAGAGCGACAGGATCAGACCGTTGATGCGCTGGATGTTCACCGGGTCAAGGCCCGTGGTGGGCTCGTCCCAGAGGATGACCTCGGGGTCGGTGGCGATCGCGCGGGCCAGCCCCACCCGTTTGCGCATGCCGCCCGAGAGTTCAGCGGGCTTCTTCTGCTCGATGCCCGGCAGACCGACCCAGCTCAGCTTCTCGGCGACGCGGCGGGCGATCTCGTCCTCTTCGAGCTGGAACTGCTCGCGCAGCGGGTAGGCGATGTTGTCGTAGACGGTGAGCGAGTCGAACAGCGCCGCCGCCTGGAACACCATCGCCACCCGTCGACGCATCGGCAGGTACTGCTGGTCGGTGTGGAAGTCGCTCACGCGCTCGCCGTCGAACCAGATCTCGCCGTCGTCGGGCTCGAGCAGCCCCGTGAGCAGCTTGAGCATCACGCTCTTGCCGACGCCCGAGGGTCCGATGACGCACAGGGTCTCGCCGCGCCGCACCTCGAGGTCGAGGCCCTCGTAGACGACGTTCTTGCCGAACGCCTTGTGCACGTTGCGGAACAGGATGATCGGGTCCTGCCCCTTCTGCGGCACCGGCATGGCCGCGGCGCCGGTCACCGCCGTCGTCTCGCTCACGGCCCACCTCCGTCGTCGTCACCACGACCGCCCGGCGGCTCGAAGGTCAGGCCTCCCGTCCCACGCAGCGCCGCCGTCTGCGGGTGCACCGGCGGGGCCTTCGGCGAGAACGTCGGTCGCTTCGCCGCCGCCTGCAGGGCCGCGTCGAAGGTGCCGGGCTGGGGCGGTGACGACGTCGCCGAGGTCGAGGCGCCAACGGGGCCGAGCTCCCAGCCCGGGTCGTCGTCGATGTCCTCGCTCGCCCACTCGGCGGGCGGGGCCTCAAGCTGGATCGGCGCGTCGTCGATGAAGGTCGACGGGGCCCGCCGCGCTGGCGGCAGCGCCGATGGCGCCACCGACATCGACGACGACATCGACGACGACATCGACGACGACGGCAGCGCCGGCACCGCAGGCATCGCCGTCGACGACGGCGCGGGCGCAGCGGGCGCGGCCGACGGCGGCGGCGACGACGTCGGCGCCGTCTCACCGTGGAGTTCGACGAGGCGGGGCCGCCCCTCGGGATCGAAGGCGCAGACGGCGGCGAGCCCGAGCAGCACGCGGGGCGCGCCCCCGAGACCAGCCACGAGCCCCTCCATCGACGACGACGACACCGTCGCGATGAGCGGCACCGGCAGCGGCCACGTCAGCAGCGACGCCAGCTGGGCCGGCGTCAGATCGAGCGCGAAGAGGACGTCGGCGCCGAGGGCGATGGCGGCGCGGGCGCGGGCGACGACGTCGTCACCGAGCGGAGCCGGCAACACGCGCACCGGCACGTCGGCGCCGAGGGCCACGACCCGCAGCCGCGTCGAGGCGGCGACGGCCACGGCGACGGCGAGGCGCGAGCGGATCGCCTTCGCCGGCCCGAGCACGGTGAGCCCCTGACCGAGGAACACGGCGGCGACGAGCTCGGCGTCGACGCCAGCGGGCACCACGCCCTCCTCGACGAGGTGCGCGAGGGATGCGTCCGTCGGCGCCGCCCGCCGCAGCGACAGGGCCACGCGCCCATCGGCGAGGGGACCGGCGACGAGGCCGACGCCTCCGGGCAGCGCCAGCTGCACCAGCGACGACGACGCCCCGGCCTCACGCAGCACCTCGAAGAGGGGGCCCTCGACGAGGGCCGAGAGGCGCTCGCGCCGCCCGCGCCGCACGACCTCGGGGAGGCCGCCTTCGACGACGTCGACCTGGCTCGTGTCCTTGTCGCCGATCAGGGCGCCGAGGGCGGCGGCCACGGCGCTGGCGATGGCGTCGACGGCGCTCATCGTCACACCCGGGTCGGCTCGTCGCCGAGCATGCCGAGCAGGCTGTCGACGATGTCGAGGCCCTGGTCGAGGGTCTCCTGGTCGATGATCAGGGGCGGCGCGATGCGGATGATCTTGCCGCCGATGACGTTGAGGTGCAGGCCCCGCGACAGCGCCATGCGCGGCAGCTTCGTGAGATCGACGTTGGTCTCGAGACCGCACCAGAGGCCGCGGCCACGGGCCTCGACGGCGATCTTGCGGTGGCTGCGCACCATCTGCTGCAGCCGCGAGAGCAGGTGCTCACCCAGCTTGCTCACGCGCGCGAGGAAGGCCGGGTCGGAGACGACGTCCATGACGACGTTGCCGGCGGCGCAGCAGACCGGGTTTCCGCCGTAGGTGCTGCCGTGGCTGCCAAAGGGCAGCGCCGCGCCGAGCGCCTCGGTGGTGAGCATGGCGCCGAGCGGCATGCCACCGGCGATGCCCTTGGCGACGGCCATGGCGTCGGGGACGAAGCCCTCGCTCTCGTAGGCCCACATCGTGCCGGTGCGGCCCACGCCCGACTGGACCTCGTCGAGGAGCATGAGGCAGCCGTGACGCGTGGTGAGGTCGCGGACGGCCTTCAGGAAACCCGGCGGCGGCGAGCGCATGCCGCCCTCACCCTGGATGGGCTCGATGAGCACGGCGGCGGTGCGCTCGGTCATCGCCTGCTCGAGCGCGGCGAGGTCACCGTAGGGGACGATGCGCACGCCGGGCAGCAGCGGCTCGAAGCCCTGGCGGTACTTCTCCTGCCCCGTGCAGGTGAGCGCGCCCATCGTGCGGCCATGGAAGCTCTTGTCGAAGGCGACGATCTCGTAGCGTCCCTCGCCGCGATCGAAGAAGACCTTGCGGGCCAGCTTCAGCATCGCCTCGATGGCCTCGGCGCCGGAGTTGCTGAAGTAGACGCGGTCGGCGAACGAGTTCGCAACGAGCTTCTCGGCGAGGCGCACCGCCTGCTCGTTCCACACGACGTTGGCGGTGTGGATGACCTTGCCAGCCTGCTCCTGGATCGCGGCGACAAGCTTCGGGTGGTTGTGGCCCAGCGAGCTCACGGCGATGCCGGAGACGAAGTCGATATAGCGCGCGCCGTCGGCGTCGAAGACGTGGGCGCCGTCACCGCCGACGAGGGCGATCGGCAGGGGCCGGTAGTTGCCCAGCAGCGCCTTCTGTCCGCGGGCCATCCACTCTTCGTTGCTCACATGCTCAGCCGCCATCACACACCTCGACACGACAGGGTCGGGTGACGATGTGCCGTTCAGGTGCTGGAAAGCAAGCCGAGGATGGCCCCGGCGAGCTGATCCGTACGGTCGATGACGACGTCGGCGCCCTGCACCTCGTCCGGCTTCAGCCCCCACGTCACGCCGACGACCGGGATGCCGGCGGCGCGGGCCACCCCCACGTCGGTGCCGCCGTCGCCGACGAAGAGGTCGACGCGCCGCCCCAGCCGGGTGGCGACGGCGTCGAGCACGCGCGGGTCCGGCTTCTGGCAGCCGAGGTCGTCGGGGCCCACCACGAGGACGAACAGGCCCGGGAACACGGCGTCGACGATGGGGCGCGCAAACACGCCGGGCTTGTTGGTGACGACGACGAGGTCGTGACCGGCGAGGCGCGCGAGGGCCGCGTCGACGCCGGCGAAGGCGCGGGTGTTGCCGACCGGGTCGCGCCCGTAGTGCACCCGGAACTGCTGCAGGGCGTCGTCGACGACCGGGTCGGCGGCCTCGTCGGTGACGACGACGCCGGCGGCGCGCAGGCCGCGGATCACGAGCATACGGGCGCCGTCGCCGACGAAGCGCCGCACGGCGCCCACCGGCTGTTCGGCGAGCCCCCGCTCGACGAGCATCGCGTTGAGCGCGAGGGCGATGTCGGCGACGCTGTCGACGAGGGTGCCGTCGAGGTCGAAGCCGATGACGGCCACGTCAGATCTCTCCGAGCAGCACGTCGACGACGTCGCGCGCCCGCACACCGGCCCGCTCGAAGTTGCGGCGGGCCGAGGGGCAGGCCGTCACGATGACCTCGGCGGGCTCGGCGCCCTGCGCCTGCGGCGAGGCCCGACGGTGCGCCATCTCCCTGGCCCCTTCGGGGTTCGACACCGGGTAGAGGCCACCGGCGCCGGCGCAGTCGGCGTCGTCATGGTGACGGACGAACTCGAGGGGCGCCTGCCCGGTCGCGGCGGCGAGGAGCTTTCGCGGCGCGTCGGAGGTGCGGCCGCGGCGCGCGAGGTAGCAGGGATCGTGGTAGCGCACGACGAGGCCGGGGCTTTTGTCCTTGAAGTGGTCGGCGCGCGCGCCAAGGGCCTCGACGAGGGGCAGCACCTGCGGGAACGAGCGGCCCGAGCGGCCCGAGCCCAGCAGCGTCTCGCGCACCGACGAGAACATGTGCGCACAGCCCGGGTCGGGCGTGATGACGAGCTCGTGGCCGGCGAAGGTCTCGGCCATCCGCAGCAGGTTCTCCTCGACGAGGTCGACGTGGCCGTCGGCGTAGACGGGGTAGCCGCAGCACTGGGCCCCCTTCTGGATCGAGGTGACGGGCACCTCGGCGCCAAACGCGATCGCGAGGGCCTTGAGGTCCTTCTCGATGGCCGCGCGGCCGGCGGCGCCGTCGACGCCGAGGCGGGCACAGCCCGGGAAGTACGCGACCTTCGCCGCCGGGTTCTTCAGGAAGCCGTCGAGGAGCCGCGCGAGATCGCGGCCCTTCACGTCGCCGGTCTCCTTGAAGGCGTCGGCGTAGCGCTTGCTGCGCGGCGTCTCGGCGAGGGAGCGGGCGGCGAAGAGCGTCTCGCCGACGGGGTTGCCGTGGGCGCACTGCTCGACGCAGGCGCCGCAGCCGGTGCAGGCCTCCAGCGCCTTCTGGGCGCCCGGCTGCTGCAGCGAGACCTGGCCGGTGCGGCCGAGGTGGACGAGGGACATCTTCGCCCACGGCGTCACGGTCTCGCGCTTCTCGGCCTCGGCGACGCCGCAGGCCGAGCGGCACATCTTCGGGCAGAACGCGCACAGCGTCGCCGGGCGGGCGAGGGCGGCATCGACGTCGCTCATGGGCGCTCCTTCTTCACGGCCTTGTTCTCGGTCAGGGCGGCCGCGAGGGCGGCGGCGGCGGCGGGCACGTCGACGAGGCGGGGCGTCGTCGACGGGCGGGACTGCAGGACGGCCGCCCGCTGCATGAACGGCACGGCGACGACGCGACGACCGGCGAGCAGCGCGCGCCCGATGGCGGCGCGGTCCCCCGGCGCGATCGAGACGCTGGCGCGGGCCCGCGCCGGCATCGTGCCCCACGCGGCGCCCCGCTCGACGGGGAGGGAGTGGCCGTCGTCGACGGCGTCGGCGGCGTGCTCGGCGGCGAGCACCGCCACCCGGGTGCCGAAGGCGTCGACGGCGACGGCGCGAGCCGCCGACGTGACGGCGACGAAGGCGGCGCTGGCGGCAGCGACGCTGCCGTGGTCGGTGACGACGAGGTGCGCGTGGGTCCGCGGCACGACCCGCAAAGTGGCCCGCACGACGAGCGACAGCGGCGTGGGCCCGCAGAGTGCGTGCACCATCGACGGACCGGCGGCGTGACGGGGCGCCCGCGGCGCATCGACGGCGTCCCCGTCGACACTGAGCAGGACGCCGCGCTGCACGAGGGCGTCGACGACGAACGGCGCGTCCATCACGAGACGCCACAGCGGCACGGCGGCCCACGGACGCAACAGCGGCAGCCACCAGCCGCGCGCGGCGAGGGCGTCGCCGATGGCCCGCAGCGACAGGCGCGCGTCGACGTCGGCGAGGCCGTTGTCGGCGTCGATGGCGATGGCGCCCTCGCTGGTGGCCGACGGCGCGCGCAGGCGCAGCGCGGACGCGACGAGGGCCTCACCGCGAAAGCGGGCGAGGCGCAGGGGCTCGACGGCGGCGGCGAGGTCGTCGACGACGACGCGGGGACGGGCGACGGACCGGTTCATCAGGCCCCCTGGGCCGGCAGGCCGAGCACGCCGGGGTTGAGGATGGCATCGGGGTCGAGGGCGCGCTTGAGCGCCATGAGCACGGCGCGGTTGCCGTCGGCGAGGCGCAACCCCTTGAGCTTGCTGCGACCGACGCCGTGGTGGTGGGCGACGACGGCGCCGTGGCGACGGATGGTGGTGAGCGCGCGCTCCCAGCAGAGGTCGTAGCGCGTCAGCGAACCGCGCGGCCCGCTACCCGTCGAGCCGCCGCCGGCGAACGTGAAATAGAGGGAGCAGCCGTCGTGGTAGGCGTGACTGAAGTGGCAGAGGACGACGGCGGTGTCGCGCAGGGCCTCGCGCACGGCGCGATACAGCGGCGCCACCTCGCCCCACCCGCAGGCGACCTCGCAGGTGTCGACCCAGCCGCCGACGGCGAAGGCCTTCGACATCCGGTAGCTCACGCGGTGGCGGTGGCGCAGCCACTTCTCGCCGGGGGCGTCGCCGAGGTCGGTGGCGCCATGGGCGTGCAGCAGCTGCAGGAGCTGCGGGCCACGCTGGAGCAGGCCGTCGGCGTCGCCCTCGAGGCCCACGATGAGGCGGGGCTTGCCGTCGAAGCGATCGAGGATGGAGTTGGCGATGCCGGGCCGCCCGAGCAGCTCGCCGACGACGGCGCGGGTGGCGCGAGGCCGCGAGAAGACCGCGAGCTCCTCGACGCGCCGCACGAGGGCGTCAAACAGCGTCGGCTCCTCGGCGTCGTGGGGGCCGCTGTCCTCGACGCGGGCGCGGGCGAGGCCGCCGGCGTGCACACGCAGCGGCTCCGTCGACGTCGCCGTGGCGCCGGCGAGGGCCGAGTCGAGGGGATCGTAGAGCCGCAGCACGGCGGGGGCGTGGCCCCCCTGCAGCACCGCGCGCATCGCGGTGAGGCCCTGCTCCAGCGTCGGGAACGACACCCCGCGGACGAAGCGGTGGGTGGCGAGGGGCAGGATGCGCAGCTTCACCCGGGTGATGACGCAGAGAGCGCCCTCGCTGCCGACGAGGAGCTGGACCGCGCCGGGCCCCGTGTCGGGGTCGTCGATGGCGGCGTGGATGGCCTCGCCGCGGCCGTCGACGCCGCTGACGGCGAGGACCATGTCCTCGATCTTGCCGTAGCGCGAGCTGAGCTGGCCTGCTGAGCGCGTCGCGACCCAGCCGCCGACGGTGGAGCAGTAGATGCTCGAGGGAAAGTGCCCGAGCGTGTAGCCGCGGCTGTTGAGGAACTCCTCGAGCCGCTCGCCGATCATGCCGGCCTCGACGACCACATGCCCACGCTCGCCGTCGAGCTCGAGGATGCGGTCGAGGCGCTTGAGGTCGAGGACCCACGCGAGCGTCCCCGGCGTGATGCCGCCGCAGACGCCGGAGCCGGCGCCGAAGGGCACGAGGGGCCGCCGCTCGACGCGGGCCGCCAGCACCACGGCGCGGACCTCGTCGTCGCTGCGCGGCCAGAAGACGCGCGATGGCAGCGTGACCGCCATCTCCTCGCGCCGCTCGAGAAAGCGACGCGGCCAGAGGTCATGGGCCACCATCCGACAGTCGATGGGGTCCTGCGACGACGGCACACTCTTGACGAGGTCGAGCATCGCGGAGGTCTTGGCGGTTTCCCGGGCGCCGCGCAAGCGGTTGGATGACCCGGTCGGTCGGCGGCGGCGTCAGCGGGGGCGGAGTCGACGGAGGATCCCGCCCCACGAGAACACCACGGCGGCGAGCCCGGCGATCCAGGCGCCGAGGTAGAGGCCCATCTGACCGGGCTTCTCATCGACGACGATGGCGCGACCGGCGGCGCTCGTCTGCACGCGCAGCTCCCGCTCGAACCAGCGCGCGACGTCCTGCAGCTCGCCGCGGTCGACGGCGAAGGTCACGAGGCGTCCCTCGACGGCGACCTCGTTGAAGGGCAGCAGGCGCTGCCCGAGACGGGTGGCGTCGTACTCGACGACGAGGGGCGCGCCGACGACCTCGCGCACGAGGATGGGCCCGAAGCGCAGCGAGCCGGTGCGCAGCGCCGGGATCTCGGCGGCCTTGTTGCCGAGGACGACGTCGGCGCGCACCCAGGTCCCATCCTTGACGGCGGCGAGGGCCTCGGGGCGGGCCTCACCGAGGTCGAGCGGGTGGGACTGGCGCGACAGGTGGTAGGCGAGCTCGTCGACGGTGGGGACGAGGACCCAGGCGGCGCACAGCGTGGCGGCGACGGCAAGGACGACCCGCACCGGGTGGATGCGCCCATCGCCCCGCTGCCCGCGGACGAACTCCTCGAGGTCTTCGTCGTCGGGATCGGGGCCGGCGGTGGTCATGGGTGATGGACAGCGGCGGGCCATCGCCGGTTCGCGGCGACGGCGGCGGCGACGCTCAGCGGGCCTCGGAGGGGTCGAGGGCCTTCTGCAGCGGATCGTCGGGGAGCAGGTCGCTCGGGTAGACGAACGCGTACTCGGCGGCGCGGCGCGAGAAGACCTCGAGGGCGCGCGAGAGGTCGGCGCTGCCACGCAGCAGGCGGTTGTCGTCGTCGCCGTCGACGAGGGCGACGGAGGCGCCGCTCTTCGCGACGGCTTCGATCTCGTCGGCGCCCTCGGCCTCGAGGGCCGCCTTCAGCGTCGCGACCTTGTAGGCGGCGGGACCCTGCAGTGCGCGCAGGTTCGGACGGACATCGAGGGCGACGAGGGAGCCGCCTTCGTCGGCGCCGACGACGTCCTTGAAGGCGACGCCGGGGATGGCGGCGTCGGCGGTGCGGGCGGCGGCGACGACGGCGTCGGCGAGCTTCACCGGGGTGAGCACGCGGGCGCCCTCCTGCACGAGGACGACGTCGACGTCGGCCGGCAGGGCGGCGAGGCCGGCGGCGATGGCGGCCTTGCGGTCGGGGCCGCCGGCGACGACGCGGTCGATCTCATCGAGGCCGAAGCGCTCGACGACCTCGGCCTTCACGCGCTCGACGAGGTCGGCGGGGACGACGAGGACGCCGGTGACGGCCTCGCTCGTCGGCAGGGCCCCGGCGATGCCGCGGGCGAGGAGGGGCGCGCCGAGGAGGTTCTCGAGCAGGGCGACCGGCGCGAGGCCGGCGCCGGTGTCGGCGGTGATGACGATCAGGCCCAGCATGCTTCCCTCTCCCTTGCTCACGCGGATGACGACGGCGCCGAGGCAGGCCTCAGCACTTGAAGATGGTGCGGAACTCGGTCTCGACCTCGTCCTCGCTCATCTGCTTGGCGATCGAGATCTCCTTCACGAGCAGCGAGCGCGCGGTGTCGAGCATCTTGCGCTCGCCGAAGGAGAGGTCCTTGTCGCCCTTGAGCAGGTAGAGGTCACGGAGCACCTTGGCGACCTCGAAGACCGAGCCGGTCTTGATCTTCTCCATGTACTCCCGGTAGCGGCGGTTCCACGTCGTGGACTCGACGACCTTCTCCTTCTTGCGGAGGATCTTGAAGACCTCCTCGGCCTCGGCGCTCGAGATGATCTCTCGCATGCCGACGGCCTTCACGTTGGAGGTCGGAATCATGACCTTCATGCCGTTGTCGAGGATCTTGAGCACATAGAAGACCATCTCGTGCCCGGAGATCTCCTTGCGCTCGATGGCGACGACCTCGGCGACACCGTGGGCCGGGTAGACTGCTTTGTCGCCAACCTTGAACGTATCCATGAACGCGCTCCTGACATTCCATCTGCGCCCCACCGACGTCGCGGCGGGTTGCCAAGTCGCGCGGGGGATACCATCTCCCCGGCCGTGAAGCCATCGCACATCTTTTCCGTGGTGGGCGCCGTGGCCGGCGTCCTCGCCCTTGCCTCCCCGGCCGCTGCCCAGGGCGTCGGCTTCTCCAGTGGCACGGCCGTGACCTCGACGCGGCCCATCACGAGCGCCGCATCCGTCGACCCCGGCGGCCTGCTCGGTCTCAAGCCGGTCGCCGGCCAGGCCCCGGTGCTGTCGCTGGAGGAGGTCGTGCAGCTGGCCATCGGCGGCGCCCCCGACGCCCGCATCGCCACCGAGCGGGTCGTGCAGAGCGAGGCCGGGCTGCGCCGCGCCTGGTCGCTGCTGCTGCCGTCGCTCTCGGTGGGTGCGAATTACACCCACACCTGCACCGGCGGCGAGCGCGGCATCGACTGTGGCGACCGCACCACGAGCTTCGCCGACCCCGAGAGCCTCGAGCAGCAGGCGCTGCTCTTCCAGACGCTCGCCGACGTCATGGGCGTCGCCGCCGACGCCGCCGGCTCACCCGAGGACGAAGCCAACTTCCGCGCCCGTCAGGCCGAGCTCACCGCCGCGGCCGACGAGGTCAAGAACACCGACGTCACCCCCGTCGTCGTGCAGCCGGCCTCGCAGCTCACGGGCCAGATGACGCTGTCGGTGCCGCTGTTGAACCCGCGCGCCTACCCGGCGCTGCTCAACGCCTACGACGGCGTCGACGCTGCTGCGCTCGCCCGCGATCAGGCCCGGCAGGCCCTCGTGCTTGGCGTCGTGCGCGCCTACTACGCCGCCGTCACCGCCGAGCGGGTGATGCTTGCCAGCCAGCGGCAGGTGGAGCTCGCCACCGCCCAGCGTGACGCCGTCGCCGCCCGCGTGCAGGCTGCCACGCAGCCCGTCCTCGCCGAGAAGCGCGCGACCCTCGAGCTGCTGCGGGCGCAGCAGACCCTCGCCCAGGCGCGGTCCGCCGTCGACAACGCCATCGGCGCCCTCGGCACGCTCATCGGCCGCAGCGAGACCTTCCTGCTGGCGCCGCCGCCGCCGATGCCGCCGGCGATGTCGTCGACCGACACCGAGGCGCTCGTCGAGCAGGCCCTGCAGCAGCGCCTCGAGGTCCGCACCCAGCGCACCATGGTGACCATCGCCGAGCGCTCCGTCCTCGACGCCTGGGCCCAGTTCCTGCCCACCATCGGCGTGTCGGCGACGGCGCGAGCCACGTCGTTCACGTCGGGCTTCGTGCGCGACCCCGTCACCGGCGTGCTCAACCTGTCGGCCACCCTGCCCCTCTACGACGGCGGCGCCCGCTACGCCGCCCTCGACGACGGCAACTCACGCGTCACCGAGGAGAAGATCCGGCTGCGCCAGCTCGAGGAGCGCGTCGCCGCCCAGGTCCGCGGCAGCGCCCGCGACGTCGCCGTCCGCGAAGAGGCCGCCCGCCTCGCGAAGGAGGCCCTCGTCGTCGCCCGCGAGGCCCGGGCCCAGGCCCAGGCCCTCTTCGACGCCGGCGTTGGCACCGCCCTCGACCTCACCGAGACGAACGTCGCCGTCTTTGGCGCCGAGACCGACGCGCTGCGCACCGAGCTGGAGCTGGCGATGGCGCACCTCGGCCTGCGCTGGGCCGTCGGCGAGCCGCTGCAGTCGACGACGACGTCGCCCTGAACGACGAGGCCGACGCGGGGTGCGTCGGCCTCGGGGCTGCTCGTCGGGCCGGACAGCCCTTCAGGTGGCGTCGTCGGCGGGGACGTCGGCGCCGCTGTCGCCGTACTCGTCGAGGAAGGCCTGCAGGGCGAGGCGATCGCTGTCGTTCATCGAGATGAAGCGAAGGCCCATGCCGAGGCCATCCTTCACCGTCGGGGTGTTCACGATCTCGGCCTGGGCCTCGATCATGCGCTGGGTCTCGCCGGGCAGCGCGAAGCGCAGGCGCACGACGGTGCCGAATGCGTGGGGGATGGTCTGCTCGAAGTAGACGCCGCCGAGGGAGACGTTGCCGGTGCGACGGAAGTAGAGCTCGTCGCCCTTCTCCTCCTCGACCCACAGGTCCAGCGGCGCACGGGCGGCCCGACGACGGTCTCCACGGCGGCGCTCGGCCGCGCGACGCTCGACGGAGACGGGTTCGCTGCGCAGGCGGCGGTTCTGCTGGCGACGGTCGGTCATGGGGGGCGATATGCGCAGGGCCCGACGACGACGCAACCGGGATCGCCGTGAATGGGCTTCCCGATGCGACACCCGGGAATCGACCGCGTGAACGGCGGGGCGCTCTGGGGGCTCTCTGCCACCCCCTCCCCCGCCCTTTTGGGTGGGGTCAGAACCCACACACATCTGAACACCTGTCAAGTGGGTCGATTCCAGGGTCTGCTTCGGTGTTTTCGCGGGTCACGGCGCGAGCAGGCGGCCCACCCGCTCAGCGACCTTCTTCGCCGACAGGCTGCCCTTGAAGGCCAGCAGGCTCGCGTCATCGGCGTCGAGGGCGGCCTCCGACACCCGCAAACGCTCCGACACGCAGAACACCGCCGGCGTCGACAGCCCGGCCTGCGCGAGCGCCACCCGCTTCCACACGGCGTCGCGGGACCAGAAGCCGAGCACCTCGACGAAGCAGCGGCGGCCGTCGGCGGCGGTGACGACGACGTCGGGGACGCAGGCGGCGACGCCGGGCACCGCCAGCAGCGCATGGTTCTCGGCGACGGTGGCACCGGGCAGGAGCGCGGCGATCGCTGCCGGCAGCTCGTCGAGGAGCCCCTGCACCAGCGGCGACGGCGGCGCGGCGGTGGCGTCGTCGACGGCAGCCTTGCCGGCCATCGTGAAGCGCGCCGGGGCGCCGCCCTTCTTGAGTTGCACCATCGCCTCGAGGCGCCAGGTGCGGCAGGCCATCACGCGCGGCACGAGCAGCGCGAGCTTGAGGCCGTAGCGCAGCGACTGCGAGAACAGCGCGGCGGGGCCGTCGACGACGAGGGCGAGGCCGTCGCCCTCCGTGGGCACCGGCTCGAACAGCAGCTGCTGCAGCTTGAGCGCCCGCAGCAGCGCGCGCACCTCGACGGGGCGGGCCTCGACGTCGATGCGCACGGCGAGGGCCCGCAGCAACAGGGCCTGGACCTCGGCGAGGTCCCAGCGGCGCACCAGCTCCGCCGGCGACATCGCCCGCAGCGCGCTCGCGTCGACGAGGCGGGCCTCGTCGAGGTCGGCGTAGAGCATGGCCAGAAAGGTCGGCACATCGAGGCCCGCGTCGGCGGCGACGGCGGCGACGACGGCGTCGCGCACGAAGGTGCCGGCGGCGCGGGCGGCGGCGGCGGCGCCAAAGAGGCGCTGCCGGAGGTCGGCGGGGTCGACGTCGTCGCGGACGGCGAAGTCGCACTGATCGATGACGAGCTTGCAGGCCGCGCGCAGGCCCCGCTGCAGCGACGGGTCGACGTCGACCTCGGCGAGGGCCGCGACGAGCTCGCCCTGGGTGCGGCCGTGGTGCTCGACGGCGACGGCGACGAGCTCCGTGAGCAGGGCCTCGGCCTGCGCCGACGACAGGCCCTGCAGCGGCACGCGCTGCACCTCGCCCTTTCTGCGCTGGAGGCGGAGGTGCTCAACGGTAAGCACGGTGGTCCCGACGTCGTTCCGACGTGAAGGTCTCGCTCGTGTCCTGCGAGACGAGCTCGTAGAGGATGGCGCGCTTGCCGGGGCGCGGGCGCAGGATGCGGCCGAGGCGTTGGACGTGCTCGCGGATGCTGCCGGTGCCCGAGATGATGATCGCCACCTGGGCGTCGGGGACGTCGACGCCCTCGTTCAGCACCCGCGACGTCGCGAGGATCGGCAGCGAGCCGTCGGCAAACGCCTGCAGCAGCCGCGTCCGCTCCTTCACCTTCGTCTGGTGGGTGATGACCGGCACGAGGAACCGGCGCGACACGGCGTAGGCGGTGGCGTTGTCGTCGGAGAAGATCAAGGTGCGGGCGCCGGGGTGCTTCAGCAGCAGATCGTCGACGACGTGGAGCTTCTGCTCGGAGGCAAAGGCCAGCCGCTTCTGCAGTCGCCACGCGGCGAGGGCCGCCCGCCCCTCCGCCGAGCCCGCCGCGCGCTTGATGAAATTGCTCCAGCCCTGCGGGCCGCCCAGCGAGATGCGCTCGTCGGTGATGAACTGGCGATAGGTCGCCCGCGCCGTCGTCCATGCCGCCCGCTCGGCCTCCGTCAACGTCACGGCGATGGTCTCGGTGTCGTAGTCGGCGAGGAAGCGGCCCTCGAGCTCGTCGATCTCCTTGCGCAGCACGATGGGGCCCACGAGACCGCCGAGCAGCTCGTCGCGGCCGTCGCTGCGCTCGGGGGTCGCCGTGAGGCCGAGGCGATAGGGCGCGAGGCTCAGGCGCGCCGCCAGCGCGTAGCTCTCGCTCACGAGGTGGTGGACCTCGTCGAAGACGACGAGGCCGAAGCGGTGGCCGAGGTGCTCCATGTGGGCCCAGGCGCTGTCATAGGTCGTCACCGTCAGCGGCAGCACGGTGTGCTCGCCGCCGCCGACGACGCCGACCTCGACGGCGAAGCGCCGCTGCAGGGCCTCGTGCCACTGGCGCACGAGGTCGAGGGTCGGGGCGACGACGAGCGTGGCCCGCTGGCGATCGGCAATCGCCATGAGCGCCACCTCGGTCTTGCCCGCCCCGGTGGGCAGCACGACGACGCCACGGCCTCGGGCCCGGCGCCACGCCTCGACGGCCTCGCGCTGGTAGTCGCGCGGCGCCGGCGGCGACTGCGCCACGAGTTCCAGGGTCGCGTAGGCGCGGGCCTCGTCGACGACGCCGGCGACAGCACCCTCCTTCTGGTGGCGCTGCAGCGCGAGGACGAGGTCGGCGTAGCAGAAGGCCGGCGCCCGCAGGCTGCCGGTCCGCTCGTCGAGAGCGCAGCCCGGCAGGCCCAGCCCCTCCACGAGGTTCAGGCCCTCGCGCGGCGTCGTCGTCACCTCGATGGTGCCGGCGAAGAAGCGCAGGTGCACCTGCGGGGGCGGCGCTGACGACGGCGACGACGACGTCACGGCCTACTCGACGTTCTGGGCCTGCTCGCGCAGGCGCTCGATCTCGGCCTTCAGCTCGACGACGAGGTGGGCGGTGGTGGCGTCCTGGCACTTGGACGCCGTCGTGTTGGCCTCGCGCAGGAACTCCTGACACAGGAAGTCGAGGCGGCGACCGCTGCCCGCCGTCTGCAGCAGCTGGCCGAGCTGGCCGATGTGCAGGCGCAGGCGGGCGAGTTCCTCGGTGACGTCGAGGCGCTCGGCGAGGCCCGCCGTCTCGGCGACGATGCGGGCGGGCTCGGCGAAGTCCTTCAGGATCGCGGCGAGGCGCTCGCGCAGCTTTTCGGCCTTCTCCTGCACCTGGGTCTGCGTGCGGGCCTCGATCTGGTCCACGAGGGTGACGATGGCGTCGCGACGACGCGACAGCTCGACGACGAGGCCGCGGCCCTCGGCCTCGCGGGCCAGCACGAGGCCCTGCAGCGCGGCGTCGACGGCGGCGTCGACGGCGGCGATGAGCTCGGCGCTGGCGACGCCGTCGTCGGCCTCGCCGTCACCGGCGGCCTGGCGCACGAGGACGCCCGGCAGCGCAAGCAGCTCGCCACCGGTGATCGACAAGGACACCTCGGGGTGCGTGGCGGCGACGGCCCGCAGCGCGGCGACGACGGCGGCGACCCGGCCCTGATCGACGACGCTCGCCGGCGCCACCCCCGCCTGGTCCTTCACGAGCTCGACGCTGAGGTCGACGCGGCCGCGCTCGAGGCGGGTCTTGCAGGCGCGGTGCAGCTGGGGCTCATGGGCCAGCAGGGCCCGCGGCAGGCGACACTTCACCTCGAGGCCCTTGTGGTTCACCGCCCGCAGCTCGACGACGACGGTGCCGCCGTGGGTCGGGGCCGTGCCGCGGCCGAAGCCGGTCATGGAGCGCAGCGTCGTCGTCGCGGTGGTCATCGTCGTCATCGTCCGGGTGGAGGTCAGGGAAGTTCGCCGACGAGGGCGAGGCCGTTGCCGGTGCCGGTCTGGCCGAGGCCGACGGTGGGCACGACGGTAAAGCTGCGCCGGCGGGCGCGGCCGTCGATGTCGAAGTGCACGAACCAGGCGGTGGTGGCGACGGTGGCGCCGAGCAGGCTGCCGACGACGACGTCCTCGGGGTGGTGCTTGTTGTCGCTCAGGCGCGTCGAGGCGACGTAGCCAGCGCCGGCGAGCAGCGTTCCCATCGACAGGGCGCCGACGGCGGGGCCCCAGTCCGGGCGGTCCTTGTTCCACACCAGCGTCGAGCCGAGCCACCACGACGAGAACGTGGCGATGGCGAACGCGCTGCTGCTGTGGCCGGAGACGAAGCTCTTCATGCCATCCTGCAGACCGTCCTCGCTGATGCGGAAGCGGCTGGTGTCGACGGTGGCGCAGTCGAGACCGGCGGGGGTGTCGACGACGCCGGTGCAGGCGGCGTTGAGGTAGCGGTCGCGGAAGTCCGGGCGCAGGCGCCCGAACGACAGCTTGAAGACCTCGGTGACGAGGACGGTGCCGAGCAGCGCCTCGAGACCGCCCAGCACGAGGCCGTTGGTGCGGTGGAGGTCGCCGGTGGCGGCGTAGTCGAGGCCGGCGCTGCCAAGGATGGTGACGGCGGCGACGCCAATCAGCGCCGACGACGGCACCTGCTCCTTGAGGAAGGGCTTGCCGATGACGCCGTCGAGGCGCGGATCGAGGAGCACCTCGAGGTCCATGTCGTCGACGTCGACGCGGGGCCCGATGAGGGCCGGCCCCGGCGGGATGAGCTCGTGCACGTCGGCGAGGTAGAGGCCGGCGAGGGCGGCGACGGCGACGTATTCGGCGCCGTACCAGGCGAGGTAGTGCCCGGGCTGGTCGTCGGCGAAGAAGCCCGGCGCAGGCGAGGGCGGCGGCACCAGCACGACGGGCGCGGGCGCGGCGGCGGGCGCGGGTGTCTCGGCGGCGGGCGCGGGCTCGGCAGCAGGCTCGGTCACGGGCGCGGGCGCCGGCTCGACGCGCTCCCCCTCGATGATGGGCGAAGGCGCCGCCGGCGGCGCGGCGGGCGGCGGCGCAACGGCGTCGTCGGCGCGGGCGCTCCCGGCGACGACGACGGCACACACGAGGGCGAGGGCGCGGCAGGAACGCGGCAACGACATGGGGCGGCGCTAGCACGGCGGGCCGGCGGCTGCGCGGGGCACCCGCGGTCGCGCCGCATTGTGCACTCGCACAATCCCCCTTGTGGAGACCGTGTGCACGTGCACAATCGGCCCCGCTGGAGGTGCGCATGGCCAGGAAGGCGAAGGGGACGCAGCCGCTGCCGGAGGAGCTGCTCGATCGCGGCATCGGTGTGCTGGAGGGGCCCGTGAACCGCGTCGTCGAGCGGGTCTGGAAGAGCCGCCTCGTGGTCGTGCCGATGGGCCTCGGCTTCAAGGTCACCACCGTCGTGCTGGGGCGCCTGCTGCGGGGCCCGAAGCCGAAGAAGGAGCGTCGCTGATGCCGTCCCTCGCGCAGCTCACCGCCAAATTGGATCCCGTCCACCTGCTGCAGCGCACGGGCGCCCTCAGCGTGGTCCCCGATGCCCTCGCCCGGACGGCGGGGGCCCTGCACCTCGCCCGCGTCACGGTGGCCCGCGAGCCGGCGCCGGTGGCGCCCTCGCCGGCCGACGTCATCGCCGGCGTCGGCGCGGCCCGGCTCCTGCGCTACCGCCGCCACCGCGACGCCCCGGCCGGCGTCGTCAAGGCGCCCATCCTCCTGTGCCCGAGCCTCATCAACCGGCTCTACGTGCTCGACCTCAAGGAGGGCATCTCCGTCGTCGAGCAGCTGCTGCGCGCGGGCCATCCGGTCTACGGGATCGACTGGGGCGACCCCGGCGACGCCGAGCACGGCGTCTCCTTCGAGGGCTTCACGCGCCGCCTAGCGTCGTTCCTCGCCACCGCCTGCGACGACGCCCACGTGGCGAAGATGACGGTGCTCGGCCACTGCCTCGGCGGCACGATGGCGGTGGCCCTCGCGGCCACCGACAGCCGACACCTGCAGTCGCTCGTGCTGTTGACGGCGCCGCTGCGCTTCCACGACGGCGGGCTGTTGTCGGCGTGGAGCCGCGCGCCCTTCATCGATCCGAGCGACCTCACGCACCTCGTCGGGCACGTGCCGGCGTGGATCACGCAGCCGACGTTTTCGATCCTCAAGCCGATGGGTCAGGCGAGCAAGGCGCTGCGGCTGTGGCAGTCCCTCGGGGACCCGCGCTTCCTCGAGTTCTTCCGCTGCCTCGAGACGTGGATCAACGACAACGTCGCCATCCCCGACGCCTTCTTCGAGGACCTCATCGACCGGCTCTACCGCAATGACGCCCTCGACAAGGGCACCTTCCGCTTCTCGACGGGCCCCGTCGTCCTCGAGGACGTCGAGGTGCCGGTCTTGTCGATCGCCGCCAGCCAGGACCACATCGTGCCGCCAGCGTCGGCGGTGGAGCCGGCACAGCGCTTCTCCTCGGCAGTGAACCGCGCCGAAGTCCTCGACGGCGGCCACATCGGCGTCGTCGTCGGCGGCCAGGCGCGCAAGCGGCTGTGGCCGCTGCTGCTGTCGTGGCTCGACGAGCAGGGCGGCCGCGCCGACGTCGCGACGGCGGCCTGAGGTCCGTCAGCCGGGCTCGTCGCCCGGCGGGATCGTCGTCGGCGGCGTCGTCAGCACCGCGGTGGCGGCGTCGATGGCGCCGTGGGAGCCGACGAGGGCGAGGGTGTCACCGGCCCGCAGCGTCTCCGTCGACGACGGCTCGAGCAGCTCCTGCCCGTCGCGGGTGATGGCGAGGATGGTGGCGCCGGTGACGCTGCGCAGCTGCAGCTGACCGAGGGTCTGGCCGACCGCCGCATCGCCGGGACCGAGGACGACGGGAGTTGGATCGCCGAGGCCGGGCAACATGCGGTGGACCTCCTCGAGGGCCTGCACCGGCGTGGTCGGCGTGGTCGACGGCGATGGCGACGACGGCGCCTGCGAGCTGCGGGCCTGGGCGAGCAGGGCCGCGGCCACCACCTGGGCCCCGGCCCTCACGTGGCCGTGCAGGTCGGTGGTGCCGCGCCAGAACGACACGCCGAAGCCGGCGACGACGACGACGAGGACGACGACGCCCCAGGCGCCGCCGACGATGGGCAGCGTCGTGGCGAGCAGTCCAAGCCCGCACAGAAGCACGATGGCGAGCTGCAACGTGACGACGAGGGCGCGGCGGGGCGAGGCCGCGAGGTCGAGGGCGCCGTCGGCGACGGCGGGCATGGCGCGCTCGGCGAGGGCGAGGCCGAGGCGGCCGGCGACGCGGACGAGGCCGGCGCCCAGGGGCACGCCGATCAGGGCGACGCCGCCGTACACCATGGCGCGGGCGACCGGGGTGTCGACGCCGAGGGCGCCGTGCAGCGCCCGGGTGAGGGGCTCGAGGCCGAGGGCAGTCCCGACGGCGAGCAGCATGAGGGCGGCGACGTCGACGACGAGGAGGCGGATGAGGCGGCGGATGCGCTCGCCGAGGGTGGCCTCGCGGGGACGGCTGCGGATCTGCTCGACCCAGCTGCCATAGAGCACGACGAACGTCTGCAGCGGCTTCGGCATCGCGTGGTCGACGAGGTTCGCGACCGGACCGGAGGCCTTCACGAGCCACGGCGTCGACAGCGTCGTCACCGCCGACACCGCGACGGCAACGGGGTGCAGGAAGCCGCCGGTGGCGCCGAGCGACAGGCCGAGGGCGGCGATGATGAAGGAGAACTCGCCGATCTGGGCCATGCTCATGCCGGCCTGCACCGACGTGCGCACCGGGTTGCCGGTGAGGAAGGCCCCGAGCGAGACGCCGACGACCTTACCGACGACGACGATGACGGTGAGCACCACGATGGGCAGCCAGTGGGCGGCGATGAGGGCCGGGTCGATCAGCACGCCGACGGAGACGAAGAAGATGGCAGCGAAGATGTCGCGCACCGGCTGCACGAGGTGCTCGATGGTGTGACCCTCGCCGCTCTCGGCGACGAGGGAGCCGGCGATGAAGGCGCCGAGCGCCACCGAGTAGCCGAAGGAATGGGCCAGCAGGGAGACGGCGAAGCAGAAGCCCACGGCGGCGACGAGCGTCGTCTCCGGCCGGCCGAGCTTGAGGACCGCGCGCACGCCACGGGGCACGACGACGAGGCCGACGCCGATCAGCACCACGAGGAACAGCAGCAGCTTCGCCGTCGTCATCGCCATCGTCGCCGCCGACACGCCGGCGCCCGACGCCACCGCCGTGAGGGTGGCCATCAGGAAGATGGCGATGAGGTCCTCGACGATGAGGACGCCGACGACGAGTTCCTTGAGCGAGCCGGTGACGCGCTGATCGTCGAAGGTGCGGGCGATGATCGTCGTCGACGAAATAGCGACGATGCCGCCACAGAAGACGCTCTCGAGAGTCGTCCAGCCGAAGGCCTGACCGGCCAGGAAGCCCAGCGAGGCCATCAGTGAGGCCTCCAGCAGCGCCGTGAGCCCGGCGGTGGGGCCGAGCTTGAAGAAGCGTCCGAGGCTGAACTCGAGCCCGAGCGAGAACATCAGCAGGATGACGCCCAGCTCGGAAAGCGTCTGGATGAGCTGGCGATCCGCGAAGAGCGGGATCGGCACATTGGGGCCGAGGATGAAGCCCGCCAGCAGGTAGCCGAGCACGACGGGCTGCCGCAGCCGCTGGAAGACGACGGTCGTGACGGCCGCGACGCCGAGGATGACCGTCAGCGCGACGAGGAAGCGGTGGGCATCCATCCGGTCGACATAATCAGTCGACCTGCAAAAGAAAACCACGGAGATCCGGGCACATACCCGACAGTCCCCTCAGCCGAACACAACGTCGACGAGCTCGACGTCGGCTTCATGCACCGCCTCGCCGAGAAACGCCGGCCCGAGCGCCGCCATCTGCTGGGGCGCGTCGGTGACGAGGAGGCGATGGTGCGGTGTCGCCGTCGCCGGCGCCGAGAGCCCACGCGCGGCGAGGACAGCGGCGGTGGCGGCGGCCGTCGCCGCGGCGCCGTCGACGACGACGGCCCCCGGACGCAGGCGCGCGAGGCGCTCGGCGATGACGCCCTTCAAGAGCGGATAGTGGGTGCAGCCGAGGATGACGACGCCGGTGTCTGCCGGCAGCGCCTGCAGATAGCGCTCGGCGACGAGCCCGGGGACGTCGCCGCCCGTCCAGCCCTCCTCGGCGAGGGGGACGAACAACGGACAGGCGACGGCCGCGACGGCGTGCTCATGGCCCTTCTCGGCGAGGACGCGCGGATAGGCGCCGGAGCGCACCGTCCCCTGGGTGCCAAGCACGGCGATGCCGGCCTGCGGCGACGACGATGACGACAGCGCGGCGAGGGCGGCGTCGGCGCCGGGCTCGATGACGCCGATGACCGGGATCGGCAACGCAGCACGGAGGGCCTCGAGGGCGACGGCGGAGACGGTGTTGCAGGCGACGACGAGAGCCTTGATGTCGCCGTGCTTCACGAGGGTGCGGGCGTTGTTCACCGCGTAGGTGATCACCGTCTGCGCCGAGCGCGTACCGTAGGGCACCCGGGCCGTGTCGCCGAGGTAGACCGTCGACTCATGCGGCAACGCCTGCTTCAGGGCCCGCAGGACCGTGAGGCCGCCGACGCCGGAGTCGAAGACGCCGATGGGTCGTTGATCGCTCATGGACGAGAAACCCCGCGCGCCGTCGACGACATTCCCACCGGGGAGGCGGGAATGTCGCCGGCGTCACGTCACTGGACGATGACGAACTCGACGCGACGGTTGGCCTCGCGGGCCTTGCCGCTGGTGCCCTGCTCCGCCGGACGGGTCTCGCCGTAGCCGACCGCCTCGAGGCGCTCGGCGGCGATGCCCTTCTCGACGAGGTAGGCGCGGACGGCGTCGGCGCGGGCCTGGGAGAGGGCGAGGTTCTTGTCGTCGGGGCCGGCGTCGTCGGTGTGGCCCTCGACGCGGATCTTCTTCAGCTCGCGGTGGCTGTGCAGGACCGTCGCCACCTGATCGAGCAGGCCGAAGCTCTTGCTCTGGATCGTGGCCTTGCCGCTGTCGAAGAAGACCTTGTCGAGGATCTCGATCTTGTCGCTCTTGAGGCTGACAAGGACCTTGCCCTGGTCGGGGCAGCCGTCGCCGTCGTCGACGTTGTTGATGGTCTCGGCCTCGGTGGGGCACTTGTCCTTGTCGTCCGTGAAGCCGTCGGCGTCGGTGTCGGGGCAGCCGTCGTAGGGCGTCTTTGGACCGGCGAGGGCCGGGCAGGCGTCCTCGAGATCGGTGACGCCGTCGCCGTCCTGGTCGGGGCAGCCCCCGAGCGCGGCGATGCCGGGGATCGAGACACAGCGGTCGTCCTTGTCGAGGAAGCCGTCCTTGTCGCTGTCGGGCCACGGGCAGCCCTTGTTCTCGTTCGGACCCGCCTCCTTCGGGCAGGCGTCGTCGCCGTCGAGGACCGCGTCGCCGTCGTTGTCCGGATCGGGGCAGCCGTCCTCGTCCGCGAAGAAGTCGTGGTCCTCCTTGACGTCGCGGCAGGCGTCGACGCTGTCGACGACGCTGTCGCCGTCGTTGTCGGTGTCGGGGCAGCCATCCTTGTCCTCGAAGCCGTCCTTGTCCTCGGCCTCGCCGGGGCACTTGTCGTCCTTGTCGGCGACGAAGTCGTCGTCGAGGTCGATGTCGGCGGGCTTCTCGGCGCGCAGGCCGATGAACGCGCGCGCGGCGGGGGTGCCGGCACCGCCAGCGAGGCCGATACCGCCGCCACCGAAGGCCTGCACGAGGAGGCCGTCGCCGGCGCCGGCTGCGGCCGGCAGGCGCAGCACGTCGGCGGTGAGGGCCGCCATGAGCTCGGAGCCGGTCACGTCGCCCGACGAGAACGGGGCGAGCAGGGGCGTGCCGAGCGAGCCGCTCACGTCGACGCGCAGCGGGATGTCGAGGCGCTCATGCAGGCGGTAGCCGACGCCGAGGCGCCCGACGAGTTCGTGGCCGAAGGGCGTGCCGAGCAGCTCCTTCTCCTCGGGGCGGACGCGGGCGAGGGCGTTGCCGGCGACGACGAGGCCGGCGAGGGCGCCGTCGTCGAAGCGGCGGGAGACGGCGAGCTCGGGCAGGAAGGTGAACTGCCCCTCGCCGGTGAAGCTCTCGCCGGCGGGCGTGCCCGTCGGCGCGCTCAGGGCCGGGATGATGGCCAGATCGACAAGCTGCTCGCTCGCGCGCAGCAGGCGGACCTTGGGGGCGAGGCGCACGTCGCCAAGACCGAAGGCCGAGATGGCCGGGGCCGCGTCGCCGAGGCTGCCCGGATCGGAGGCCTGGTAGACGATGACGGGCAGGTCGGCGGCGAGCTCGATCCAGTCGAACAGACCGAGGGAGAACACGACGTCGCTGCCGACGCGGTGGCCGACGAAGGCGCCGAGGCGCTCGTTGCCCTGATAGACGACGAGGGGGTCGAGGGCATACGCGCCCCACAGGGTCGCGTTCCAACCGAGGTGCGGCGTGACGGCGCCGCTCTCGACGTCGATGACGCCGGCGCTGGTGGTGGCGGGACGCAGCCGCTCACCGGGGATGTCGCTCGCCTGGGCCCGGGCCTCCCTGACGCCGAGCGACAGGGCCAGGGCGGCGACGACGGCGAGCGGGCGGGAAAGGGTGCGCGTGCGGTGCATGTCGGACTCCTCGCTCCGGTCGCATGCCGCGTTTCGCCGGGGTTCACAAGGATGGCGCGCGCGCTACAGAGGGCGCGTGTCCACCCGGCTCGCGACCCTGCTCTTCATGGCGCTCGTCGTCATGGGCCTCGTCGCCAAGGCGTGGCGGGCGCTCGCCATGTGGCTCGAGGCCGACACCGGCGACGGCTTCCTGTGGCTGCCCCTGGGGATCGGCGCCGAGCTCGTCTTTGCGGGCATCATCGTCGGCATCGTCGCTGTGGCGTGGCGCCTGCGGCCGGTGGTGGGCGGTGTCGTCGCCGGCCTGCTCGTCATCGGCCACATCGTCTGGCTCACGCTCAACGACATCTCGTTTCGCATCTCGCAGATCGGCATCACCTGGTGGCGGCTGCGCGGCGACGAGGGCCTGCGCCTGCGCGACTTCGACCTCGTCTCCGTCGGCGACGTGCTGCCCGCCCTCGTGCTGAGCCTCGCCTGCGTCGTTGTCGCCCTCGTGGCGCTGCGCCAGGCCCGCCGCCCCGGCGCGTCGCTCGGCACCCGCGGCCTGTCCGCCCTCGTGTTCGTCGGCATGCTGCTGCACGGCGCCGACGTCGTCGTCTTCTCGGAGCGGAACTTCGGCATGGCCGAGAACCCCGAGCTGCTGCTCCTGCGCACGGGGCTGCAGACGGTCCGCGGCACCACCGCCCCCACCCTGCCCCGCACGGTGCCGACGCCGACGGACCGGGCCGGCCGGCTCGCCCTGCTCGCCCCCGAGGAGCCGCAGCCACCGACGACGATGCCGCCGCGGGCCGGCCCGCCGGTGAAGAACGGCATCGTCTTCTTCTCCGAGGGCATCGCCCGCAAGCACACCGGCCTCGAGGGGGAGCGCGCGACGCCGAGACTGCTCGAGACCATCGAGAAGTACGGCGCCCTCGACCTGCCCCACTACTACTCGACCTACCACAAGAGCATCGCCGCCATCTTCTCGATGACGTGCGCGGACTACCCGCCGCCCGACGCGAAGAACATCATGGAGGTGAACCCGCGCATCGACTGCGGCGCCGTCCCCGAGGTGATGGCGAAGCACGGCGTGCACCCGGGCCTGTTCCACGGCGGCGACTTCGGCTTCTACGACAAACTGCAGCTCCTCGGGATGCGCGGCTTCGAGGTGCAGAAGGACGCCCGCAGCCTCGCCGGCGGCGGCGCCTGGGACAACGAGTGGGGCATCGACGACCGCGTCGTCGTCGACGCCCTGCTGCAGTGGATCGACACGATTCCGGCGGACGAGCGCTTCTTCGCCGTCGTCATCCCGATCGCCGCCCACTACCCGTACGACATCCCACCCGACGTGAAGCCGGCCTATCCGGGCACGAGCAGCAAGGCCCGCTTCCTCTCGGCGGTGCACTTCCTCGACGAGGGCTACGGCCGCCTCGTGCAGGGGCTCGTCGAGCGTGGCCGCCTTGACGAGACCGCCCTCGTCTACCTCGCCGACCACGGCGAGACCGTCGGCGAGCGGCCCCGCGCCCAGGCCGGGCGGCGGATGGCCTACGAGCCGAGCCTGCACGTGCCCTTCACCATCGTGGCGCCGTCGCTGTGGAAGACCCGGCAGACCCTGCCGCGCGTCGGCTCCCACGTCGACCTCCTGCCGACGATGCTCGACCTGATGGGCCTGCCCGCCGACGCGCGTCACCTCGGCCGAAGCCTCGTCGCCGACGACTTCCAGCCCCGTCGCGTCTTCATCGGCGCCAGCAACGGCCCCAAGTACGTCGGCTTCGTCGACGGCCGCACCAAGTTCATCGTCGGGCGGGCGAGCGGCGTGCGCGAGCTCTACGACCTCGAGCGGGACCCGGACGAGACCGACAACCTCGCCGACGACTTCCCCGAGAAGGTCGACCGCTACACCGCCCAGGCCCTCGCCTTCGCCGACGGCCAGCTTGAGTGGCTCAAGACGGCGCCGAAGCTGCCCGACGCCATCGACGTCCAGGTGGGCATGCTCGAGCAGGCGCAGGTCAGGGTCACCACGAAGGACGGCCGCGTCGTCGAGTGCGTGCGGCCCGCCGACAGCGTCGGCGACGGCGCCGTCGTCGACATCACGGGCTTCGATCGCCTGCCCTACCGCCGCACCTGCGGCGACCTCCCGCCGATCCTGCTGGGCGCCCGTCCCCTCGTCGTCACGCGCGCTCGCGAGTGCGTGCTTGTGAACCTCCCCGAGGGCGGCGGCACGGTCGAGTTCATCCTGAAGGATCAGCCCTGGCAGCCGTTTCTCACGCGCATCCGGGCCGCCGTCGACAAGGACCTCCTGGCCCGCGGCGACGAGGCCACCATCACGGCCTTTGGCGACGGCCTGCAGGGCCAGGAGCGGCCCATCGGCGGGCGTTGGCGCCAGGCGCGGGTCGCCTTCCCGTCGTCGAGCCGGGAGCTCATCGTGCGGTTGACGGGCGAGCAGCGCTTCCAGCGCCCGATCTGCGTCACGTTCACCGAGGCCGCCTGGCGGCGCCCGGCGACCCGCGGGGCCGCCCTCACGACCACGCCGCCACCGGCGGAGGCGACGCGGCCGGTCACCGGCCCCGAAGACCACGACGACGACGAAGAGGGCCACGGCCACCGCCCCCGCGGCGGGGCCGACGGCGACCGCCACTGACCGCCGCTGACAGCGGGGCCCCGGACTCGCTAACGTCCCGCCCATGTCCGACGCCGAAGGTCAGCAGGGTCAGCAGCAGATGCAGCAGCTCCTCGTGCGCTGGGCGTCGGGAAAGGTCACGCTCAAGGAGATCAAGGGCTACAGCGACGACGAGCTCTACGCGATCGCCCACACCGGCTACTTCTTCCTGATGCAGGGCAAGAACCAGGAGGCCCGCACGCTGTTCGAAGGGCTCGTCGCCATCGACCCGAAGAACGACTACTACTACCGGGCCCTCGGCGTGATCTTCCACAAGCTCGGTGACGCCGAGCGGGCCATCAAGCAGTTCTCCTACGCCATCCAGGTGAACCCGAAGGCGGCGGCGGCCTGGGTGAACCGCGCCGAGGTCTACCTGTCGCTGTCGCGCACGGCCGAGGCCGGCAACGATCTGCGCAAGGCCCTCGAGGTGGTGACCCCGCGCGAGCCCCAGCTCGCCCGCAAGGCGCGGGCCCTCCTCGGGGTGGTCACCCGCCGGCCCGACGCCTCCAGACCGCTCGGACGACCCTGACATCGCGTCCGGATGCCCTGACAGCCGTGTCGTGATCCGTGTGGCCGGCGAGGGGCGGACATGTGATCCGCCGCAAGTGGCCGCGATCGGGATCTCTGGCACACTGATCGCAGTACGTCGGCCACAGAGAGGAACCACACACATGCGTCTCCCCGCCCTGCTCGCCACCTCCGCCCTCCTCGCCATGTCGGTCGGCTGCATCCAGTCCACCGACTACGTGGACCAGATCGACAACGGTGACTTCTTCGCCGGTGGCGACGTCGCCAGCGACCTCAACTTCGACGTCCGCGATGCCCGCCTGTCGGGTCGCTACGGCCCCACCGAGACCTTCAGCAACGCCGACGCCACCGCCTCCGGCTACGACGACGGCAGCTCGACGAACCTCGTCCTCGAGACCCGTCGCAGCGGCCAGCTCGGCATGCTGATCATCGACTCCTGGAACGGCAGCCTCCGCAGCCTGCCGGCCGGCACCTACACCTCGTCCTCGACGGACATGGAGAGCGACGTCTACGTCTCGGTGTGCGCCACCGACTACGACGCGCCCGCCAGCGACGCCGAGATCATCATCGAGGATCGCCCGGACGGCGCCCGCGTCGTCACCGTCGAGGCCACCACCGACGGCGAGTACGACGGCGTCGACAACCGCGACAACCCCGCCATCGCCCAGTTCACGCTGGTGCGCTGAGCGCCCTGACCTCATGCGCCGCGGGGCCGGTCCTCGCGGTGGCTGCGGCCGGCCCCGTGGGCCGGCTGTTTTTTTGTCGTCAGCGCCGCCTGGACCCGTGTGGCCCCCACCTCGTCCACACCCACCGGCGCCCCGACCGTGTGGTGGTGGACGGCGGCGCTTGCTGGTCGACGCCGACGCCGCTATCCCCGCGGCCATGACCGACGCAGGCAAGACCCCCGAGGCCGCTCCCCCCGCTGAAGCCCCGAAGGCGCCCACGCTCGCCGAGAAGCTCGCCATCGACGGCGGCGTCGACCAGGTCGAGATGGACGGCATCCCCACCGTCGTCGTCCCCCCGGCCCGCTTCGCCGACGCCGCGCGCGCCCTCACCGGCCTTTCGTACATCCGCTTCCTCGACCTCAGCGTCGTCGACCACGTCGAGAGCGGCCGTGCCGATCGCTTCGAGGTCTACCTCGTCACCTACTCGATGAAGGAGAAGGGCTGGGCCCGGATCAAGACCTTCACCGAGGGCACGCTGCCGTCGGTGACGTCGACGTACCACGGCGCCAACGCCTACGAGCGCGAGGCCTTCGACCTCTTCGGCATCACCTTCACGGGCCACCCGAACCTCACGCGCATCCTGCTGCCCGAGGGCTGGAAGGGTCACCCGCTGCGCCGCGACTACGACATGCCGACGGAGCCGGTGGACTTCACCGTCACCCGCGACCTCTACAACACCTGAGCATGTCCATCGCCCGTGCCGCCGCCGTCGTCGTCGCGCTCCTCGGGGCGGGCGTCGGCGGCGGTTGTCCGTCGCGGTCCAGCGAGGCCCGCGAGCTCGCCGTGTCGTCGGACGCGCGCGCCCGCGTCGTCGTCGACGCGGCCCTCGCCGAGCTGGCGGCGGGGCAGCTCGACACCGTGCTCGCCCGCTTCTGCGATCAGACCGGCCCCGGCCTTACCCGGGCCCGCGCCCTGCTGGCGCCCGGCCTTGGCCGCCGCGACGTCGTCATCCGCCGCGTCGAGCCGGCCTGGGTCGGTCGCGAGCCCTCTTTCTTCGTCGAGATCGGCAGCGCCGACGGCGCCTTCGTCCATGGCCTCGGCGTCGATGTGCGCACCGGGTGCCTCGAGCGGGCGGTCGGCGCCACCGACATCACCGCGGCCGACGCCGGCCCCCCGGACGACGCCGACGCTGGTAGCCTTGCGCCATGACGGGCATCCGCCGCGCGGTCCACATCAGCGACGTCGAGGGCAGCTTCAACCGGCTGCGCACGTTCGTGGAGCGCGCCCCGGGCCTCGCCTTCGACGACGCCGGCGACATCGTCGTCGATGAGGACACCGTCTTCGTCTTCGGCGGCGACGCCGTCGACCGCGGGCCGTGGTCGCGGCGGGTCGTGCGCACGCTGTGGCGGGCGCAGCAACGCTTTCCCGAGCGGGTCGTGCTCCTCGGCGGCAACCGCGACATCAACAAGCTGCGTCTGCCCCGCGAGCTGCAGGGGGCCCTGCCGCGCAAGGCGCCGCCCGAGGTGCACGCCCTCGTGAAGGACAAGAAGCCGGAGCTGCTGCGCTGGATCTTCTCCCACACGATGGGGGCCCAGCCGGCCTTCGACTTCCGCCGCGAGGAGCTGCTCGCCGAGGACCGCCCGGCCTCCGACGACGACGTCGTGGCCTCGTTCGTCGAGGACCTCCTGCCCGACGCGGGGCTGCACTACCGCTACTTGCGCGAGGCCCGCCTCGCCTTCCGCTTCGGCGCGACGCTCTTTGTGCACGGCGGCTTCGCCGACGAGGCCCTCGGCCACGTACCGGGGCGCCCGCGCGTCGACACCGTCGACGCCTGGGTGGACGGCCTCAACGCCTTCTATCGCGCGCAGCTCGAGGCCTACGCCGCGACGCCGCTCGGCGTGCCGGGCCGCGTCGACGAGGAGCCGACCTGGTTCGACATCGTGCTCTACCAGGCGCCGAAGCGCGGCGTTGGCAAGAACCCCGAGAGCGTCGTCTACGGCCGCTTCGGCTCCGACCCGTGGAACAACCCGCGGCTGCCGTCGTCGACGTCGATGCGCTGGCTTGTGCAGCACGGCATCCGCCGCGTCGTCGTGGGCCACACGCCGTGCGGTGATGTGCCGGCGATCCTGCGCGGCGCCGAGGGCCTCGAGATCGTCATCGCCGACAACTCCCGCGGCCGCGTCGACGAAGGCGCCGTCGTCTGCGTCGATGGCAGCGGCGGTGACGACGTGCTCTTCGTCGACGCCGTCACCCGCCTCGACGATGACAGCGAGCATCGGGTGCGCTTCCAGCTCGGTCGCGACGAGGCCACCGACATCGGGCGGGTCACCACCGACGGCCGTCTCGTGAAGGGCTTCCTCGACGACGGTCGGGCGCTGCTGTTCCGCTCCGACGAGTCCTTCGCGATCCGGCAGACCGCCGTGGCCCGGACCGACCTTGGCACGCTGCTGCCCCCCGTCGACGACGGCGGCGTGTGAGCCCGATGTGGTGGGACACGCACCTGCACCTCGATCTCCTCGGTGACGAGGGGCCAGCCGCGCTGCAGGCCGCCCGCGACGTCGGCGTGACCCGTCTGGTGGGGATCGGCACCGACCCGCGAACGCCCGCCCGCCTGCGCGGCGCGCTGCCCGCCGACGTCGTCGTCGGCTACGCCGTCGGCCTGCACCCGCAGGAGCTGCCGGCCCTCGGCGACGACGACATCGCCGCCGCCTTCGACGCCCTCGACGCGCGCCTCGCCCGGGAAAAAGACATCGTCGCCATCGGCGAATGTGGCCTCGACGCCCGCAAGGGCATCGGCGACGGCGACGAGGCGTTTTCGCGCCAGCGGCGCGTGTTCGCGCGGCACCTCGCCGTGGCCCGCCGCACCGGTCTGCCCCTGGTGCTGCATGGCGTGCGTCGCGACGGGCCGATGCTGCAGATGCTCGACGACGACATCGCCGCCCACGGCCCCCTGCCCGGCGCCGTCTGGCATGGCTATTCGGGCAGTCGGGACACGATGCGCCTCGCGACCGCGCGGGGCGTCGCCATCGCCATCGGCTTCATGGCGCTGGATGAGCGGGCCCGTCGCCTGCGCGAGGCCATCCCCGCCATCCCCGACGCGCTGTTGCTGCTCGAGACCGACGCGCCACCGCTCGCGCCGGCCCGCCTCGTCGAAGTCGCCGCCGCCGTCGCGGCGCTGCGGGGGCAGAGCGTCGAGCACGTCCAGCAGATCACCGCCGAGAACGCCGCGCGCCTGTTCCGCTTCGGGCGCGAAACGTCCTGAGTGCGCCTGACCGATCGGTCCGCATCTTGGTCATTGCCAGCGGGGCCCCGGCGCGGAATCGGCGGTGATGCTCAAGAAGATCCTCGCCGCCCTCGCCGTCCTCGTTGTTGCCCTTGTCGCGGTGATCGCGACCCGCCCGTCGGAGTCCCACGTGGAGCGCTCCCTCGTGGTGCCGGCGACGCCGGCCATCGTCTACGGCTACATCAACGACCTCACGCACTTCTCGTCGTTCTCGCCGTGGTTCAAGTACGAGCCCACCGCGAAGGTCACCGTCGACGGCGCCCCCACCGGCGTCGGCGCGCACTACGCGTGGGAGGGCAAGGAGGTCGGCTCCGGCGAGATGACCATCGCCAGCGTGAAGGAGAACGAGCGCGTCGAGCTCGACCTGCACTTCGTCACGCCCTTCGAGTCGAACGCGAAGGTCATCTGGGCCCTCGCCGCCGAGGGCAGCGACAAGACGAAGGTCACCTGGGCCATGGACAGCCACAACGACTTCATGGGCAAGGCCTTCGGCCTCGTCGTCGACATGGACGAGATGCTCGGCAAGGACTTCAGCGCCGGCCTCGAGGCCCTCTCGCCCCTCGTGGGCACCGCCCAGAAGGCCGCCGATGAGGCCGCGCTGCAGGCTGCAAAGGCCGCCGCCGCCGCCGTCGAGGCCGCCGCCGCTGCGCCGACGGGCGCCGCCGGCGAGGGGGCCGCGGCCGCGGCCGCGCCGGCCACGCCCTGACACGCAGCCCGTCGTCGTTGCAGGGCGCATCGAGGTCGCCGATGCGCTGGTCGGGGTGCAGCAGCGGCCCGACGGCGCCGGCGGAGATGCCCGGATCCGTCCTCGTCATCTCACGGCGTCGAGAACGTCGTCACCCGGCTGTCGATGAATCCGATCAGGCCCGTCGTCAGCGTCGGGATCTGGCGGTGGTCCCACTCGCGGCGCGTGTCATCGGCGAAGTGCCCCTGCAGCGTCGCGGCGTCGGCGGTGAGGCGGGCCCGACCAGCACCATCGAGCCAGGCCTGCACATCGGCGGCGACGTCGACGATGGCGTCGTCGATGGCCGCCGCACAGAGCGGATCCTCCCGACAACGCAGGAACAGCCGGCCCTGGGCGTTCTCGACGGTGACCGTCTCGTTCGGATCGAAGGCCTGATCGGCGCCGCCGCTGATCAGGGAGAGCCGGCCGTCGTCGTCGATGTGAAAGGTGAAGTTGTTCTTCGTCGGCGCGTAGCTGTCCCAGTGGCCGCAGAAGATGTCGGTGGCCATCTGCGGGATGAGGCGCTCCCAGGCGATCGTGTCGGTGGTGTCGGCCATCAGCGTCGCGCCGGCGGCGGTGTTGAGGTCGGCGGTGATGGCGGCGAGGGCGAGCCGCTGGGGATCGTCGCCGTAGTCCTCGTCGAACTGGCCCTCGTTGCCGATGAAGAGGTCCTGCCCGTACTCGCCCTCATAGAGCAGCTGCGACGACGGGAAGGAGCGCCCGAGGAAGCCCTCGTCGTCGGTGCTCTCGAGGGCGACGTAGACACCGAAGAAGACGTCGTTGACGAAGACCTCGACGTAGCCGTGCCGTGAGGCCGCGAGGCCCCGCCGCTCGAGCAGCCCGTAGTAGACGCGCTCCCGCGTCGCCGAGTTGTCCTGCACGAGGTTGTTCAAGACGAGCTTCTCGATGCCGAAGAGGTGGGCGCCGACGACGAAGCGGTCGAAGTCGAGGCGGAAGGCCGCCTTCTGGTCGAGGGTCCGCAGCACGCTCTGGCCCTTGATGCGCAGCGCCGTCGGCGTCTCGACCCGGCCGGCGCCGTCGACGAAGGCCACGCTGGCCTCGACGTAGACGTCGGGGGCGGCCCGCAGGCCCTGCTCGGAGGCGGCCGGTAGCGTGATGCGCAGCTGCGGCAGCGTCGCCGGCACCGGCGCGTCGAGGGACTGGAAGAGTCGGTCCGCGGCGTCGACGAACGCGGCGTTCTCGGCGTCGGGGGTGCTGCGGACGACGGCGAAGGCGCCGCTGCCGTCGGGCAGGCGCCCGAAGCTCGCGCCCGCTGGCATGAGGGGTGGCTCGGCGCGGCCCACCTCGACGCCGTCGCAGCGCAGGATCACCGGTGCCTCGTCGCAGCCGATGCCGAGCACGCTCACGGCCCGGCGCGCGCCCGGCGCCACCTGCCCCGACAACGCGATGGGCAGCGACGGCCCCTCGCTCACCGTGCAGCGGGCCAGATCGAAGGCGTCAACGCCGCTGTTGATGACCTCGACGAAGTCGCTGCCGCGACAGCCGACCTCGTTCAGGACGAGGGGGCCCTCCCCTTCCCCTTCGCCTTCGCCCTGCCCTTCCCCTTCACCTTCACCTTCGCCCTCACCTTCCCCCTCGCCTTCGCCTTCACCTTCACCCTCCCCTTCGCCCTCGGTGCCGTCCTCGGCAGGGCGCCCCTCGCAGCCGACGACGGGCACGAGGACGGCGAGGAGTGCGGCGGCGACACGGACGTGGAGCATCCCGTGAGTGTAGCGCACGTCAGAGGGGCAGCACCTCGACCAGCTGACCCGGCTCGATCCGTTCGGCGTCGGCGGGGAAGCAGGCGAGGGCGTTGGCGTCGGCGAGGCCCGAGATCTGGCCGGAGCCCTGGCGATCGACGGTGGTGACGACGACGCGGTCGCCGTCGCGGCCGATGACGGCGCGGGCATAGAACGCGAGCCCGGCCTTCTTCGTGAAGGCCCGGGCGTCGCCGAGGACCGCCAGTCGCCGCTCGTCGTCGACGGCGTCGGCGCCGGCGAGGCGCAGCAGGGCCGGCTGCACGAAGAGGCGGAAGGTCACCATCGCGCTCACCGGGTTGCCCGGCAGGCCGAAGAAGTGCACCGGCCGCCGCCCGCGCGGCAGGGCGCCAAAGGCCAGCGGCTTGCCGGGACGCATCGCCAGGCGCCACAGCGTGAGCTCGGCACCGAGCTGCTCCAGCGCCGGCCGCACGAAGTCGTGGCTCCCCACGCTCACGCCGCCGATCGTGAGGAGCACATCGACGTCGTCGATCTCCATGCGCCGCACGTGGTCCTCGAGGGTATCGCTGGCGATGCCGAGCAGGCGCACCTGACAGCCGAGACGACGACAGGCCGCCGCGATGGCCCAGGCGTTGGAGTTCACCACGTCGTCGTCGGTGAGCGCGGCGCCGATCTCCTTGAGCTCGTCGCCCGAGGCGAGGATCGCGACCGTGGGCCGACGCACGACATCGACGGCGACGTGGCCGGCCGACCACAGCAGGTTGAGCCGCGCCGGCGTGAGGCGGGCGCCGACGCCGGCGACGACGCGGCCGCGGGCGACGTCCTCACCGGTCCGGCGGATGTGCTCGCCCGCCTTCGGCACGTGCGTGACGACGACGACGCCCTCCTTCACGCGCGACTCGTCGCACTGCTCGCGCATGACGACGGCGAAGGTGCCGCGCGGGATGGGGGCGCCGGTCGTGATGGCGATGGCCTCGCCGGCGCCGACGACGACGTCGGTGCCGTGGCCCGCGAGGCTCTGGCCGACGAGGCGCAGCGTCGAACCGCCGGCCTCGAGGGGGCCGACGGCGTAGCCGTCCATCGCGCTGTTGTCGAACGGCGGCAGGTTGCGCGTCGACGCGGTGGGCGCGCCGAGGAAGCGGGGCGCCGGGTCGAGGGCGACGTCGCTGAGGGCCACACGCTCGACGCCGAGCGGACCGCAGGCGGCGAGGATGTGGGCGCGAGCGACGTCGACGGGGGTGAGGTCCTGCTTCATGGCGTCTCCTTCTCGCGCTGCCCCTGACGAAGCCGGCGGGCCTCGCCGGCGCCGTGGCCCTCGCCGATCACATGCAGCAGTCGCTCCTCGTACACGAAGTCTGCCACCGACGGGATGTGGGGCGGCACATGGCACTCGCGACAGCGCGCCTCGGGGACGACGCGGGAGATGTGGCGCGGCTCGCCCCCCGACAGCACGTGGGCGCTGCCGGGTCCATGACAGCTCTCGCACTGGACGCCACCGAGCTTCATGTCGCGCAGCGCCGTCGTCGTGCAGGCACCGCCGGGCATATCGAAGCCGGCGCTGTGGCAGCCGACGCAGCTGCGGTCCTTGTCGCGTCCGTCGTGCACGAGGGTGTCCATCGCCTTGACGTGGCCCGTACGGCGCGTCGTCTTCGTGCCGTCCTTCAGCGTCGCCGGGACCTCGACGATGGCCTGCTCCCAGAAGGCGACGGCGCTGGCGTGGCAGGCGCGGCAGGTCTCGACGCCGACGTAGCGCGGCACCTCCGGCGGCGGCTCCTCGCAGACGACGCCCTCCTCACACTGCGTGACGAGGCGCGGGATCGCCGCGGTGTAGGTGGCGAGGGCGGCGGCGGCGACGGCGTCTTCGGCCATGCCCCGGCGCAGGGCGATGGCCCGGACGGCGATGTGGGGCCCCTCGAGCGGCGTCGTGTCGGCGACGTCGAGGCCGGCGCGCTCGGCGGCGAAGCGATCCCGCCGCTGCTGCTGGAACTGCTTCGTCGGACCGTCTTCGAGGCTGGCGATGAGCTTGTCGAGCTCGGCGACGCGCACATCGAGCAGCTTGCGGCGTCCGTCGCGGACGGCCTCGCGGTCGTCGAGGGCGAGGGGCTGTGCGGGATCGGCGCGGCCGCCAAAGACGACGTCGACGGCGGCGACGTGCTGGGCCTGCCAGCCCGGCTGCACGACGACGGCGCCGCCGACGCGCTCCGGCGGCGACGGTGCCTCGGCTGCCCTGCCGACGATGACGACATCGGCCCCGGCGAGGGCGGCGGCAACGGCGCGGCTGCCGCGGACGTCGCGCTGGGCGAGGACGACGACGACGTCGACGGCGGCGCGGTGGCGGCCGATGGTCTGCTGGGCGACGGCGAGGTGGGCGTCGTCGGCGCCGACGCCGACGATGAGGGCCCTGGCTCCACCGCGCTCGACGACGACGCCGGCGCCACCCTCGACGCTCGGCACGCCGTGGCGGGCGAGGAGGGCATCGCGCTCGGCGGCACCGCGGACGTCGTCGAGGGGACCGCGCGTCGTCGCCGCGAGACCGGCCCGCGCGTAGCTCGACACGAGCAGCTGCGTGCGGGCCTCGTGCTGGCAGCGGTCGACGGCGGCCGTGTCGTCGGGCTTCTCGTAGAGCAGGTCGCCGGCGTCGACGAAGAGGACCCGCTGCCCGCGGGCGGCGCGGGCCTGCTCGACGAGGGCGGCGAGGCGGGCGACGCCGCCGAGGGGATCGCCGGTGCAGCCGCAGGGCTCGACGTAGCCCTGCACCGCGGCGGTGGCGAGGACGAGCAGGCGCGGCGTCGACGACGTCGGCGCGGCAAACGGCGACGGGATCGTCGGCGGCGGCGCCACGACCGGCACCGGCGGCGGCGGTGCAGGCGGCGGCGCGGGGGCCTCGCGCGGCGGCGTCGTGCAGGCGGCGGCCGCGACGAGCAGGCAGGCGAGGGCGGGGGCCTTGGACATGCGCGGTGCCATAGCGCGCCGGCATAGCGTGCGGGAGGCGCGCGGTCAGGTCGTGCCGGTCACGGCGTCAGGGCGTCAGGGCGTCAGGGCGTCGGCTTCGCCTGCGCCAGCAGGCTGCTGAAAAACGGCTTTGCGTTTTTCAGCACCTGCTGGGTTTTGATCCGGCCTCGTCGGAGACGAGGCCCAGAAGCACCTGGCAGGGTTGTTGAGAAAGGCCCAAAGCGGCCTTTCTCAACAACCTGCCAGACGACGACGACGCCAGGCGCGGAAGGCGACGATGCCGGCGACGAGGACGGCGAAGCCCGCGAGGATCGGGATGAGCAGCGCGAGGATGACCATGCCGATGGAGATGCCGTCCTCGACGAGGCTGACGACGGGGTTGGCGAGGCCGCCGGTCGTCGCCGTCGACGCGAGGCGCACGCCCGACTTCAGCGCGTGGGGCACGGCGGCGGCGGGGGCGCCCACGAGCAGACCGACGCCGAGGGCGACCATCGGATCGCTCACCTGCCACATGACGCTCGCCGAGACGAGCACGCCGGCCAGGGGCCGGGTGAAGGTCGAGACGACGTCGAGGGCGTGGTCGACGGCGGGGACCTTGTCGCCCACGATCTCGATGAGGGTCGCGGCGCCGAGGGCGATGAGCACGGGGGTCGAGGCGAGGAGCTGGAAGCTCTCACCGACCTGCACGAAGCCGGCGCGGGCGAGGCCGCCGGTGACGAGGAGCGGCAGCCAGGCCCGCAGGCCCGCCGACGCCGACAGCGCCACGGCGAGACCAAGGGAAGCCACCAGCTCGAGGGGCGAGATGTCGATGGGCACGACCCACATGTAGACGCGCCGGCGCGCGTTGACGATCCCGGGTGTGACGCCGATGACACCGACATGTACGGATCGGTCACACTTCGCGCGCTGGCTCCCGCCGCGCTCCTCGCCACGCTCGCCTGCCAGACGGCGCCTCCGCCCGCGCCGCCGGCCGACCTCGTCATCGTCGACGCCACGGTGTGGACGGGGATGGCGACGGCAGAGGGCCCGGCCCGGGTCGGCGCCGTCGCCGTCCGCAACGGCGTGATCGTCGCCGTCGGCGAGCGCACCGAGGTCCAGGGGCTCGTGGGTCCGTCGACGAAGACGCTGTCCTTGCCGGGCCGGCTCGTGCTGCCGGGCTTCATCGACGGCCACGTCCATCCGCTCGGCGCCGGGCGCCAGCACTTCGGCTGCTCGCTGCAGGACGAAAAGACCGTCGACGACGTGCTCGCGAAGGTGCGCGCCTGCCACGCCGCCGCCAGCGATCCGAAGGCGTTCGTCTTTGGCCGCGGCTTCGACCTCTCCCTCTTCAAGGACGCGAACCCGCACAAGCGCCTCCTCGACGAGATCAGCCGTGACCGCCCCCTCTACTTCCGCGGCGCCGACGGCCACTCCGGCTGGGCCAACAGCGCGGCCCTCGCCCTCGCCGGCGTCACCCGCGACACCCCCGACCCGCCGCACGGCAAGATCGAGCGCGACGCCGACGGCACGCCGAGCGGCACACTTCGCGAGGACGCCATCGAGCCTGTCGAGAAGCACCTGCCGCAGCCGACCCTCGACGACGACGTCAAGGCGCTGCGCTGGGCGGTCGGCCGGCTGTCGGCCGCCGGCATCACGAGCATCATGGACGCCGGCGTCGACGAGCGGCGCCTCGAGGCCTACCTCGCGCTCGCCCGCGCCGGCGGCCTCGACGTCGACGTCGTCGCCTGCATCGTCGTCGACCCCGCCGATCCCGCCCGGGCGCTGCGCGAGGCCCAGGCGCTGCGGAGCCGCTTCGACGGGCAGCATCCGCGCCTGCGGGTGACGGCGACGAAGATCTACCTGGACGGTGTCCTCGAGGGCGAGACGGCGGCGCTGCTGCACCCCTACGACACCCACCCCGAGCACAAGGGGAGCATCAACGCGACGCCGGCCCAGCTGAACGAGACCGTGGCCCTCCTCGAAGCCGACGGCTTCCAGGTGCACATGCACGTGATCGGCGACGCCGCCGCCCGCGCCGCCCTTGACGCCTACGCCCACGCCCGCGGCATCCACCACGACGCCGACCGCCGCGGCACCCTCGCCCACCTGCAGCTCGTCGACGCCGCGGACCACGCCCGCTTCCCGCAGCTCGGCGTCATCGTGAACGCGCAGAGCCTGTGGGCCTACCCCGACACGTACATCGTCGACATCAACACCCCGCAGGTGGGTGGGGCCCGCGTCGCCCGCATGTACCCGTGGGGCTCGCTGCGCCGCGCCGGCGCCCGCGTCGTCGGCGGCAGCGACTGGCCGGTGTCGTCGGAGGATCCCCTCGACGCCATCGAGGTGATGGTCCGCCGTCAGGACCCGTCGAAGGAGCAGGGGCCGACGCTCGGCGAGGGCGAGCAGCTCGACATCGACACGGCGTTGCGCGCCTACACGCGCGAGGCCGCGTTCCTGCTGCGCGACGAGGCGCGACGGGGCCAGATCGCGCCGGGCCTCGCCGCCGACCTCATCGTCCTCGACGCCGACATCGCGGCCGGCGCCCCCGCCGCCATCAACGACGCGACCGTGCAGCTCACCATCAAGGACGGCATCGTCGTCTTCGACACGCAGACCCCGCGCTGACCGTCGATATCGAGCTCACAGGGCGCCGAGGGGGATGCCGGGCGGCGGCTCGAGGATGAAGGCCTCGGGCGGCAGCGGCGGACCGTTGAAGCGGCCGTCCTGCACCGTGAGGACCACCTCGCCGCTGCGGCCGCTGTCGGCGAGCAGGGTGACGACGATGCGGCGCGGGAACGCCACGCCGTCGTCGCCGGCGTTGCGATCGGTGACCTTCGCGTCGAGGACGCGGCGGCCGTCGCCGGTGAAGAAGGTCGCCGCCACGACGACGCCGTCGCCGTGCCGCACCTGCCAGTGGACGGCGCCGCGGCCGGCCCGCTCGATGGCCACCGTGAAGGTCTCGGCGTCGACGCCAAGGACGCGGACCCGCGGCGCGGGCCAGCCGGGCCGGGACGCTTCCAGTGGCGCGCGCCCCAGCAGCAGGGCGATGGCGTCGTCGGGGCCGAGCGGCAGGCCGAGCACGTTCTTGAGACTCTGATCGGTGGCGGGGCCGCGGGCGAAGCGGGCGCTGCCGCTGGTGGCGTCGTAGACGGTGACGGTGCCGTCGCTCGCGACGAGGATCTGCTGCGGCACCTCGAAGAAGGAGCGCACCGCCACCGACAGCTGCGACGGCGCCTGGGCCGCGACGTCGAGGGTGGCGTTGACGACGGCGCCCTCGATGCCCGGCAGCGACGCCTTCACGACGCCCTCGAAGCGCTGGCGCCGGGCGGCGTCCTCGACGAGGCGGGCGCGGGCGGCCCCGTCGTCGATGGCCGGCGGCGGCGGCGCGGGCGTCGTCACGCAGGCGGCCCCGAGGGCGAGGGCGACGACGACGACGACGAGGGCAGGCAGGTGACGGGTCATGGCTCGCTCATCAGGGCGGTCGCGCGGGCGCGCAGGGGATCGGTGGTGGGCAGCAGCTCGAGGGCGCGGGCGACGGCGGCGCGGGCGGCCTCGACGTCGCCACGGGCACGCTCCGCGGCGGCGATGTGGAACCAGATCTCGCCCTCGTGGGGTGCGAGGCGATCGGCGCGGCGCAGGGTCCGCAGGGCGGCGTCGACGTCGCCGGCCTTGAGCTGGGCCCAGCCGAGGGTGTCGAGGACGTAGCCGCTGAGGGGGTCGAGCAGCACGGCGCGCCAGGCGAACGCCCTGGCGTCGGCGGGGCGCAGGCCGCGCTCGGCGAGGGCGAAGGCCATGAAGTTGAGGGTGTCGACGTCGCCGCCGACGCGGTCGACGAGGCGCTCGACGAGCTCGACGGCGGCGAGGGTCTGGGCCTCGCTCGCGCCCTGGACGTCGAGGAGGCGGGCGTGGCCGAGGATGACGTCGCGATCGGCGGGCCGCGCGGCGAGCAGGCCCTCGACGGCGACGCGGGCGCCGTCGTGGTCGCCGCCGGCCTCGAGGACCGCGGCGGCCTGCAGCACGATGCCGGGCTCGAGCCCCGCGCCGACGATCGTCGGGTCGCCCTGCAGCGCGAGCACCTCGCGCGCCGCGGTGCGGGCCACGTCGAGGGCGGCGCTGTCCTCGACAAGGGGCAGCAGCGTGGCGAGGGCCTGCAGGGGCCTGGCGCGTGGCGGCCGCACGGCGACGCGGGCGACGAGACGGGAGACCGCCGGGGCCGTGCGGCCCAGATCCACCTCGGCGCGGGCGCACAGGGCGACGGCCCAGTCGGCGAGGCGCGCGTCCTTCGGGTCGACGACGTCGGCGGCGCGGCAGGCAACGCGCTGCGCGGCGGCCGGATCGCGACGGGCGAGTTCGAGGCGGGCGAGCTCGAGGATCACGACCGGCGAGGGGCGCGCGGTGGCGCCGGCGGCGACGGCCTCGCGCAGGGTCGCGGCCGCGTCGTCGACGAGGCCGGCGCGCTCGAAGGCGTCGGCGATGAGCAGGCGGGTGCGCTCACCGGGCTCCTCGGCGAGGAGGCCGGCGGCGATGCGGCGGGCCTCGTCGGGCGAGGCGAGGGCGAGGGTGAGCAGGAGCCCGGAACGGGTCTCTGGCCCATCGCCCCGCGCGGCGAGCAGGGCCCGGGCGACTGCGACGGCGTCGTCGTCGCGGCCCTCGGCGAGGAGCAGGTCGCGCTTGAGCCCGAGGGCGGCCTCGTCGGCGGCGACGCGGCCGAGGGCGGCGTCGAGGTGGCGGTGGGCCCGCTCGAGCTGCCCGCGCTCGGCGAAGACGCGCGCGAGGGAGACGAGCCCGGTGCTGCCGGGGTCCTGCTCGGTCCAGCGCTGCACGACGGCCTCGGCCTCGTCGAGGGCGCCGCGGGCCACGAGCCGATCGGCAAGCAGCGCCGACGCCCGCGGCTCGCCGGGCACGCGCCGCAGCGCCTCGCGCAGGTGACCCTCGGCCTCGTCGAGGCGGCCGAGCTCCACCATGGCCTGCCCGAGCAGCCGCAGCGCCGCGATGGCGGGCTCGCCGCGGGGATCGGCACCGTCGGCCAGACGCAGGGCCACGGCGCCGGCGTCGGCCGCGCCGTCGGCGTCGCCGACGAGGAGGAGGGCCTCGCCGAGCCGCAGGCGCAGATAGGCCGAGGCCTCGTCGGCGCGGACGGCGAGGCGCCAGGCCTCGACGGCGGCGAGCAGATCACCGGCCTGCAGCGCGAGTTCGGCCTGCAGCGTTGCCCGCGCCGCCTCCGTCGACATCGCCCGCGTCGTCACCGGCGCCGGGGTCGGCCCGGGGGGCGCAGGCGTGGGCGGCGGCAGCGGTGGTGACGACGTCGCGCAGCCGATCGACAGCGCCAGACCGAGCATCGTGGCCCGGCCCGCGCGGCGACGGCGGAGGTGGTGGCGGCTCACTTCAGCTCGGCGAGGATGGCTTTGGCGTCGGGGACGTCGAACTTCTTGTGGTCGTGGCGCAGCGTCGGGCTGGTCTCGTTGATGACCTTCTCGGCCCACTGGCGCGCCTCGTCGGTCTTGCCCTGGTCGCGCTTGAGCTTCGCGAGCAGCAGCATCGTCGCCGTGAAGTGCGGGTCGCGCTTGAGGACCTCGAGGTAGGCCTTCTCGGCGCGATCGTCGGAGCCGCCGGCGAGGCCGGGTACGGCGTGGTCGATCTCGCCGAGGGTGTTGCGCGCGAGGTGGTAGTTCGGGTCCATCGCGAGGACCTCGTTCATGCCCTTGCGCAGATCGCCCAGCATGAAGAGCGAGTTCATGACCCCGCGGGTCCGGCCGATCACGGCGAGGTTCGCCGTCGCCCAGAAGCGACCGTCGGCGTGCTTGCCGCCGGCGACCTCGACGGCCTTGTCTCCCGCGGCCTTGCCCTTCTCGTAGGCCGCGATCTTCTCCTTGTCCTTCTTGTAGAGGTCGCCGAGGCGCAGATAGGCGCGGGAGAGGTCGGCCCAGCCGGCAGCACGGTCCTTCGCCGGGCGGCTCGCGTCGTTCAGCGCCCCCTCATAGAGAGCGATGGCCTTCTGCAGCGTGGCCACGGTGTTGGGGCCGGTCTCGACGAGGACGAAGGCCTCCTTGAGGGGATCGCTGGCGGGGGCCTCGGGCGCCGGCGGCGCCGGCGGCGGCGCGATGACGTCGGCGAACGCGGCGGTGGACAGCATCAGGCTCGAGGCGACGACGACGTGCTTCACGGGACCTCCAGGCGGGCAGGCAGGCTGCGAGGGGCGGACAATGACGCGACGCCGTGACCGCGGGCAACGGCCTTTGTGGCCCCGACCGGCAGGAGGTCGGTGGCGCTGCTGCCCATGGCCGCGTCAGTGCAGGAGCGAGGCCTCGGCGGGGAGCGATCGCAGCAGCAGGGTGGCGAGTGCGTCATTGGCCACTTCAAGACGCTTCAGCAGGCGCGTTTCTTCGAGGACCTTCTGACGCAGCGCGACGTCGTCGATGACGGCGGCCGCGATGAGATCGGCAAGAACGGCGGGCTCGGCGAGGCGCAGCGGGAGATCGCCGAGCGTGTTCTTGCACTCCTGGTGGGCGTCGCAGAGGCGCGCGTAGCAGCCCCGCAGGGTCCCCACCTGCTCGGCGAGGGCCCGGTCGTCACCGTCGACGACGGCGTCGATGACGTGGGCGCGGGCGCGCCGGTAGAGCAGGCCCTCCATCGGCAGCTCGTCGTCGAGGGCGACGCGGGTGATGCCCTGCAGCAGGATGTGGAAGCGACCGTCGGGGAGGCGCTCGTGGTGCACGAGGCGGCCGAGACCGGCGACGCGGGCACAGCCACCGGGGGGCCGGGCCTGGTTCGGATCCGAGAGGACGACGGCCATGTGGCCATGCCCGGCGATGACGTGCTCGGTCATCTGGCGGTAGCGCGGCTCGAAGACGTGCAGGGGCAGCAGGGTGTGCGGGAAGAAGACCGTTCCCGAGAGGGGAAACAGCGGCAACGCCTGCAGCGCGACGGCCATTCGCCGTTGCGCGTCGTCGTGGTCGTCGTCGCGGTGATCGATCATCGGACCCGTTCCCGTGGCCGCCCGGAGGCGGCGGCCCTTCCATCCTGCGGCAGCACATGAAAGCTAGCAACCACGATGCATGACGACGACCACGTCCCACCTCCCCGCCGGATCGGGATCGAACCGGCGCGCCCCTTCAACGGCGCGGCCTTCGAGGCGGCGGTGACGGCGCTGCTGAAGGCCTGTGGCGTCGCCGACGCCGACCTCGACACCGGCCACATGAAGAGCACCCCGAAGCGGGTCCGCGAGCTGTGGGAGAAGCGCCTCCTCGGCGGGACGGGCGCCGACGTCGGCGACATCCTCGGCACCGGCTTCGAGGACCCGCGTTCAGATCTCGTCGTCGTCCGCGGCATCGCCGTCCATGGTGTGTGCCCCCACCACCTCGTGCCGTTTCGCGGTGTCGCCCACGTCGCGTATTTGCCCGGCGGCCGATTGCACGGCTTCGGCCGCATCGCCCGCCTCGTGGACGCCCTCGGCCACCGCTTCACCTACCAGGAGTGGCTCACCCGCGACATCGCCGACGCCCTCGTCGAGCAGGGCCGGGCCCGCGGCGCCGCCGTCGTCGTCGAGTGCGAGCAGCTCTGCCTGCTGCTGGGCGAGGATCGGCGGGGCGACGAGCGGGTGCTGACGACGGCGTGGTCCGGCGTCTTCGCCGAGGACGCCTCCCTGCGGCAGGAGGCGCTGCGGACCCTCGAGCTGCCGCGCTCGGTGTGATCATGGTGGGTGATCCGGCACAGCCGCGCCGCGAGATCGTCGTCGCCGACACGGTGCAGTGGCTGCGGGACACGGTGCCCGGCCTCGATCGCCGGGGCTGGTCGGTGGTCTCGTCGATCCCCGACATCAGCGAGACCGGCCAGAGCGAGACCGCCTGGCAGTCCTTCTTCGTCGACATGGCCGCTGGCCTCATGCGGTGCTGCGACGACGGCGGACTCCTCGCCCTGTTCCAGACCGACGTGCGCAAAGACGGCCTGTGGGTCGACAAGAGCGCCATGATCACGCGCGGCGTCGTCGAGGGCGGCGGCGTCCTGCTCATGCGCAAGGTCATCTGCCGGCGCCCGCCGGGGACGACGTCGTCGAAGCGGGCGGCGTTCACCCACCTGCTCGTCTACGGGCGCGGTCCCCTCGACACCGCCTTCCCCGACGTCGTCCCCGACGTGATCGCCGACGGCGGCCCCGTCACCTGGACCCGCGGCGTCGGCCTGTTCGCCGCACGCGCGGCCGTCGACGTCGTCGCCCGCCATGCCCGCGGGGCGCGCGTCATCGTCGACCCGTTCTGTGGCGAGGGCATGATCCCCGCCGTCGCCAATGAGCGCGGCTTCGACGCCATCGGCGTCGAGCGGCACAGGAAGCGCGCCGAGGCCGCCCGCCGCCTGCGCACCGCCGACCTCCGCGGCGCCGAACCCGCCGGGCCGTCGACGACCTGACGGTCACGGGCAGGCGGTGAACGGCGCGTCGAGCACGAGGTTCTTCTGCAGGGTCGAGAGGCCGAGCGGCACCGTGACGGCGCAGATGGCGTCGAGGGCGGCGGGTTCGACGTACTCGATGTGGAAGACCGCCTTGTCGTCGGCGATGAAGGGGGCGGCGTAGGCGTCGCACTCGTCGAACTGGAAGCACTCCTCGTTGACGGCGAAGTCGTAGTGGCCGGCGAGGTCGTCGAAGAGCTCGATGCTGTTCTTGAGCCCGACGGCGAGGCCGCGGCGGTGGGCGGCGTCGGCGAGGGCCACGTTGAAGGCGAGCATGTCGGCCTCGCTGATCGCAAAGCCCGTATCGGGCAGATGGAGATCGACGTTGTCGGGGTCGACGCCGTCACAGCCCTTCGCCACCGCCCGGTCGAGGCGGGCCTCGGCGAGCTCGAGCGTGAGGGGGTCGGTGACGTCGAGGTAGCGCTCCTCGGCGAAGGCGTCGTCCTCGTAGCCGTTGCCGATGATGCGCGCCGGGAAGTCGTCGGCGTCCTCGCGGAAGGGCTCCCAGGTCCCGGCCGAGAAGTAGCAGACGACCTTCGTACCCCGCGCCTGCAGCGCCTCGACGACCTCGACGTCGACGTCGAAGAGATCGAGGTCCCACACCGCGACGTCGAGGTCCACGTCGGCGAGCGTCGGCGGCTCGAGGAGCGTGATCTGCCAGGTGCTGCGCGCCGGAAACGCGGTCACCTCCGGGTCGCCCACCGCGTCACCGGCGCCGTCGGGCACGCACCCGGCGACGAGGGCGAGGGCAAAGGCAAGGGTGGTCCCGACGCGCACCGGCATGGAGCGATGGTAGCGGACCGATCACGGCGGCAGATCGGTGGACGCCGTCGCCCGTTTTCGCCAACGTCGGGCATTCCGGAGGCGACGTCGTGACACTCCATCGTGTTCTTGCCTGTGTCTCGTTCCTCGGGCTCCTCGCCTGCGCCCGCAGCGACGCCGCGCCGAAGGCGAATCGGCCCGCGGCGACGACGGAGGCGATCGTCGCCCACGTGCTGCACGTCTCGGGACAGACGACGGTAACGCCCCGCGGCGGCGCCCCCTTCGTCGCCGCCGTGCAACACGACCTCGTCCCCTTCGATCGGCTCGAGCCCGCCGAGGGCGCCTTCGCGATCCTCGCCCTCGAGAACGGCCACGTCGTGCGCGTCGACGACGCCGGCGCCCTCGACGTCAAGGACATCCTCATGCTGCGGGCCCCGCCGACGGGGCGGCCTGTCGGCGAGCAGCTCGCCCTGCTCCTCGAGCCCACCGAGCGCCGGCCCGACCTCGAGCAGGGCGTCGTCGAGCGCGCCGCGGCCTGGCGGCACATGCGCCGCGCCGGCGAGACGAGCGGCGCCCGCGAGGAGGCAAAGAAGGAGGACAGCGGCGGCGAAGGGGCAGGCGGCGGGGTCGACGACGCCGACGACGCCGTCCGCTCCTCGTCCGAAGCGGTGCGCGGCCGCGTCGCCGCCGGCGCACCGGCGCCGGCGAAGCGGCGCGGGCCGGCCCGGGAGGTCGCGTCGCCGAAGCAGCTGCCGGCGGCCCCGTCCCCTGCTGCTGGTCTGCCGGCCCCGATCGCCGACATGGCGCAGAATGTGGCACCACCGCCGCCTCCGCCGCCGCCGACGGTGGAGCCCGGCGTCGTCGCGGCCGCCGGTGCGTCACCCCGTGTGGCGGCCCCGCTGGCGACGTCGCCCTTCCTCGGCGGCGACGTGCGCGGGTGCCTCACCGAGACCGCCACTGCGACCGGTGTCGACGAGCAGTCTGTGGTCCTGTGGCTGCAGGTGCGGGGGCGCGTCGTGACCCGCGTGCGCTTCGCCGGGGCCCTGCCCGTCGGCGCCTGCGCTGCTGGCCTTGCCGGCCGCAGCGTCGACGTCGCCGACGGCTGGCTCGTCGTGAAGGCGGGTCCGACGCCGTGAAGGCAGCGGCGCCCCTGTGGATCGGCGTCGTCGTCACCGCGCTCGTCGCGGGCGTCGTCGCCGGCCCGGCGAGGGCGCCGACGGGGCTGCTCGCGCAAAGCCTCGGCCAGCTGGAGCTGTGGTCCCTCGACGCCCGCTTCGTGGCACGGGGGCCACGGCCGGCGAGCGGCGAGGTCGTCGTCGTCGCCCTCGACGATCGCACCCTCGCCGGCGCCCCGGCCCTCTTCGAGCGCCGCGCCGGGTTCGCCGGCCTCGTCACCGCCATCAAGGCCGCGGGCGCGCGCGTGATCGGCATCGACGCGTTCTTCGCCGAGCCCGAGCGCCCGCTCGACCCGGCCCTCGCCCGCGACATCGCCGCCGTCGTCGACGACGACCATGCCCTCGACGACACCCCCGCCCCGGTCGCCGCCCTGCTCCGCCGCGTGCGCGACGAGACCCGTGGCGACGACACCCTCGCCGCCGCCCTCGAGGCAGCCCGCCCGGTCGTCCTCGCCGTCCACGCGTCGCCGGAGGGCGAGCGCCTCGAGGCCGGCGTGCGTCGACGGGCCCGCTATGGCCAGGTGATCCCCGGCGAAGGTCCCCCGCCGCCCGCGGCGGAGCGGGTGTTGTCGTCGCTGTCGCAGTTCGTGCAGGCGGCCGGGGCCCTCGGCCTCGTCAGCATCGACCTCGATCACGACGAGGTCGCCCGCCGCGTCGCCGTCGCCCGCGTCCACGACGACGCCATCCTCGCGCCCCTCGCGGTGCAGGTGGCCGCGCGCCACCTCGGGCTCTCGCCTGCGCAGGTCGGCCTGCTGCCCGGTCGCGGCATCGCCCTCGGCAGCGACGTCGTCGTCCCCACCGTCGGCCACAGCCTCCTGCTCAACCACCGCGGCCGCGACGCCTTCACCGTCCGCTCCGCCCTCGACGTCATCGAGGGGCGGGGCGTCGAGGCGCTGCGGGACAAGGCCGTCCTCGTCGGCTACACCTATCTGTCCCACGACGTCGCGGCGACGCCCTTCGACCGCACAAGCCCCGGCGTGATCGTGCACGCCACCGCCGTCGACAACCTGCTGCAGAAGGACCCGCTGCGGCGCGCGCCGGCCTGGCTCGATGCCCTCGTGACGCTGCTCGCCGGACTGCTGGCCACCGTCGTCGCCGGCCCCCGCGGCCCGCGACGCGCCCTCTCACGGGGCCTCGCCCTCCTGCTCGTCGGCGGCGTCGTCGTCGCCGTCGGACAGGCGTCGCTGCAGCAGGGCCTGTGGCTCGCCCTCGCCGGACCGCTGCTCGCCGTGGCGCTGTCGTCGACGACGACGCTGGTGGTCTCCTACGCCACCGAGGGGCAGGAGAAGCGGCGCCTGCGACAGGCCTTCTCGCGCTACATGGCGCCGGAGCTGGTGCAGGAGATCGTCGAGAACCCGGCGATGCTCGCCCTCGGCGGGGCGCGGCGGGAGACGACGCTGCTGTTCTCGGACATCCGCGGCTTCACGTCGGTGTCGGAGACGATGACGCCCGAGGACCTCGTCCGCTTCCTCAACCGCTACCTCACGCCGATGACGCAGGCGGTGCTCGCCGAGCGCGGCTTCGTCGACAAGTACATCGGCGACGCCATCATGGCGGTGTTTGGCGCGCCGGCGCCGTCGACGGACCACGCGGTCCGCGCGCTGTCGGCGGCCCTCGGCATGCACAAGGCCCTGCAGGGCCTGCGGGCGTCGCTGCGCGCCGACCTCGACTGCGGTGTCGGCCTCAACTCCGGCGACGTCGTCGCCGGCAACATGGGCTCGGCCGAGCGCTTCGACTACACGGTGATCGGCGACGCCGTGAACCTCGCCTCGCGGCTCGAGGGTCTCACCAAGCGCTACGGCGTCTTCTGCGTCGTCGGCGAGCGCACCGTCGCCGCCGCCAGCAGCGCGTTTTCGTTCCGCTCCCTCGACCTCGTGCGTGTGAAGGGGCGGCAGCAGCCCGTCGCGATCTTCGAGCTGCTCGCAGGGCCAGGCCACGTCGTGTCGGCGTGGCACCGGCTGCCCGACTTCGAGGCCGGGGTCGCCGCGTTCCGGCGGGGTGACTTCGCCGCTGCGCGCGCATCCTTTGCGGCGTTTGCCGCCGACAACCCGGATGACGTCGTGGTGTCGCTCTATCGCGAGCGGCTGGCCGCGCTGGCCGAGCAGGGCGACGTCGTTCCCGCCGGCTTCGACGGCGTCTTCGACCACACCGAGAAGTAGCGGCTACTTGATGATGAGCAGGTCGACGCGGCGGTTCTTCGGATCGTTGGGCGGCCCGAGGAGCTGGGTGATGCCGTAGCCGCTGGCCTCGAGCCGGGCGGGATCGACACCGAGCTCGACGAGGGCATCCTTCAGCACCGTCGCCCGCCCCTCGGTGAGGGACTTCGCGGCAGAGGCGTCCTCGAGCTCGGAGGGGTCGGTGTGGACCTCGATGGAGAGGCGCAGCCCCGGATTCATCAGCATGAGGTCGGCGATCTCGTCGAGCAGGTAGCCCGCCGTCGACTGCAGCCGCTCACTCCTGAAGACGAACGGCACGCGACCGGTGAGCTCGAGCCGGTCGGCGCCGAGCGTCACCGAGCGCTTCTTCGGCTCCTTGCGCAACTGGAGCGTGAGGGTGCGCCGGCCGTCGGGCGGGAGCACGATCGTGTGGCCGAGGGCGAGCGAGCCCGGTGCGCGGGCGACGATCGTCACCGGGCCGGCGGCGACGTCGAGGTCGAAGGCGCCGCCGACGCTGGTGCCGGCGTCGTGCACACCCGCCGCGTCGATGAGGGTGAGAGCCGCCTCGATGGCCTCGTCGTCCTTGTTGGTGACGTAGCCCTTCAGGCGGGCGCGGGCCGGCGTCGCCGCGAGCGCGGCGTCGGCGCGGACGGTGGCGCCGGCGGCGGCGGCGACGTTGACGACGACGCTGTTGTGCTGGGGCGCCGTGATGGTGACGGCGAGGGCGCCGGCCTGCACCGGCGCCGCGAAGCAGCCGGCGGCGTCGGCGGCGAGGCGCGGACCGGGCTGTCCGTCGATGGCGACGACGGCGACGGCGCCGAGCACCGGCGCGCCGTTGGCCGTCGCGCAGCCCTCGAGGCGGGCAAAGCGCCCGCCACCACCGCCGCCACCGAGCAGGTCGAAGGCGTGGGCGACGGCGACGCGACCGCCCCACAGCGGGTTGACGGGCTGGCCCGTCGTCAGCAGCGCCGGGTCGATGGCGAGGCCGCCGGCGGTGCCGGAGAGGCCGACGTCGAGGGCCAGGTCGACGCGCAGGCCGCCGACGCCGAGGCGCAGGCCGGGCGTCAGCGTGAGCCAGGCGTCGCCGAAGACGGCGTAGTCGTCGGCGCCGATGGCCGTCTGGTACCAGAGCTCGACGAAGGGCGTGAGGTACGGCAGCGGCGCCTCGACGCCGACGCCGACGGAGGCCTGGTCGAAGAACCACTGCTGCGCAGCCATCGCAATGAGGGCGCCGTCCTCGCCGTCGAGGAAGAACGGGTTGTCGGCGTTGTTCTCGGCGGCGAAGCGCCCCAGCTGCAGCTGGTAGCCGGCGTTGAGGTGCACCCGCAGCGGCAGGCCCACCTCGAGGAGATCGAGGGTGACGAGGCCGGCGCCGCCGGCGGCGGCGTTGCCGAGGTCGAAGCCGACCTTCGTCGCGCGGCTCGGCAGACCGAGGCGGGCCGTGGCGGCGACGCCGACGAGGCCGAAGCTCCAGCCGCCCTTGAGGCCGAGGGTCGTGTCGCCGAGGGACGTCGCCGGCTGGGTCCGCGCCGACGACAGCACGGCGCCGGCGCGGGTCTGCAGCGACAGCTCGAGGGCGCGGAAGAGGGCGAGGCCCATGCTGCCCTGCCCCTCGAGGAACGTGGCGGCGTCGGTGGCGCCGTCGACGACGAAGTCGGGCGTGGCAAAGACGCGGCCCGACATCCCGAGCCACGCCGTACCGGTGTCTTCGATGAGGGCGCTGGTGGTGCGCACGAGGCCCGCCTGCCCGAGGGTGTTGGGCGCCACGAGGACGAGGCGCTCGTCGTCGACGCCCCGCGCAGACGTGGCGACGGCGAGCAGGGCGAGGGTCACGAGGAGGCCGCGGGCATGCATGGAGGTGAAGCTACTGCGAAGGGCACTCACGGTGCGTCTTCGCCCCCCTGGCGCCAGAGCGTTCCGCCACGTCGTCGCCGCACCATGTAGTCCAATGTCGCACCGCACGCCCTTGACGAGGCGGCGAGGGAGGGCGAAGGCGGGCGCTCGTCTTCAAGGAGCAAGCGATGACGGTGCCGGTTTCTCTCTCGGGCAAGGTGGCGGTGGTGACGGGCGTGGCCGACGACGTCGGTTTCGGCTGGCACATCGCGAAGGCGCTCCAGGCCGCGGGCGCCGAAATCATCCTGCTGTCGCACCCGCGGGTCTGCTCGATCGTCGAGCGCTTCCTCACCCGCGACAAGTCCGCCGAGGAGCGCAAGCTCCCCTTCGGCGTCGGCGGCGAGTTCAAGCCGAAGGCCCTGCTGGGCTGCGACGTCGGCGCCGACACCCTCGACGACATCGCCCCCGAGCTCCGCTCCGAGAAGGGCTACGACGGCAAGGACGTGAGCATCGAGGGCGCCTTCAAGGCCGTCGCGGCGCTCACGCCCCACGTCGACATCCTCATCCACTGCGTGGCGTTCTCGCCCGAGATCAGCAAGTCGCTGCCCGACGTCAGCCGCAAGGCCTACCTCACGGCCCAGTCCATCTCGGCCTACTCGCTCGTCGCCATGACGCGCGCGGCGGCGCCGCTCATGCAGGGTCGCGAGGGCAGCGTCGTCGGCCTCAGCTACATGGCCTCGGAGCGCGCGGTGCCCTTCTACGGCGGCGGCATGTCGTCGGCGAAGGCCAGCCTCGAGAGCGACGCCCGCATGCTCGCCTGGTTCATGGGCGAGCAGGGCCATCGCGTGAACATCGTCTCGGCGGGCCCGTACGCCTCGCGCGCGGCGAAGAGCATCGGCGACATCGGCACGATGATCGACACGACGGCGCAGAAGTCGCCGCTGCGTCGCGCCATCGACGCCGACGACGTCGCCAACGCGGTGCTCTTCCTCGCCTCGCCGCTGGCGCGCAACGTCACCGGCACGACGATGTACGTCGACGCCGGCTACCACGCGATGGGCGTCTGAAGGGCTCGGGCGTCACCTCCGACGCCCGGACTCGCCCTCCTCGGGGTGCGAAGACACGCCTCGCGTGTCGGGAACCTGGAGACAGGTTCATCAGCTGGCGCTGAGAAAATCGATGATCTGCAGCTTTCCAGCGGCCCCGGTCGGGGCCGCTATTCTCGGGTGGTGACGAGCATCGGCCCCCCACCCCCCGAAGTCCTCGGCCTCGCCCGCCTGCCCGCGTCCGAGACCTCGATGGCGCCCCAGAGCAACGCCGCCTTCGTCGAGCCGTGGCTGCGGCGCGTGCGCGACGTCGACGACGACACCCTCGCCGGCCTGCTGTCACAGCTCATCGGCCTGCGTCGCCTGAGAAACGCCGTCGCCGCCGTGTGCTGCGTCCTTGGCATGAGCGTCTTTGGCGTGATCGGCAGCGTGCCGCTCGCCTACATGGCCCTCATCTACGGCGTTCTCGCCGTCACCGTCGGCTTCCCCGTCTTCGCCATCGGCAGCCTCAGCGTCCGCCGGCTCTTCCTCAAGGAGGCCCAGGCCCAGGGCCTGAGCCGCGCCGCCTCGATGCTCGTGCTCACCCGCGCCGAGCGCCGCGCCCGGCTGCTCGCGCCATGGCAGGGCATGGACAAGAAGGTCGACGCCCTCATGAAAGCCGTGCGCGACCCCGACGAAGCGACCTGACGACGACGACGACGACGACCGCTGCTCAGGTGGGTTCGGGCAGCAGCAGGCCGAGCAGCGGCGTCACCCCGAGCACGCAGCACGGCAGCAGCACGTCGGCGATGGGGACGCCGCCGGCGACGGCGCTGCCGACGATGTTGGGGGCCACCGACGACACGATGTAGGTGACGCTCCCCATCGTGCCCATCACCATGCCGAAGCGGGCCGCCGTCATGCCCGGCTGCTTCTGCAAGAGGGTCACGAGGGGGGCCACGGGAATGAACAGGCCGGCGCCGGCGAGGGCGAAGAAGATCGGGCGCAGGCTGGCGTCGACGAGGAGGGCACCCACCATGCCGACGGGCAGCACGAGCGCGCCGACGAGGATCCAGCCGCGCACGCGCCACACGCCCTTCTGCAACAGCACGCCGATCGTGAGGGACGCCGGGATGCCCCACAGGTTCATCGTCGACAGCGCCGACGCCGCCTCGACCCGCGTGAGCGCGTGGACCTGCTCGAGGTACGAGGGCAGCCAGGTGTTGACGACGAGGTAGAGGGCGAGGGGACCGCAGAAGGCGCCGGCGATGAGCCACGTCGCCCGCTCGGCGAGCACGGTCCGGTAGCTCTTCAGGATGTCGATGAAGGACACCACCCGCGGCGCCGCCTGTGACAGCGGCCCGAGGGCGACGAGCAGCACGAGGAACAGCGCCGTCGCCAACGACAACGCCGTCATCGCGCCCTGCGGCCCGATCGCGTCCTTCAGGGGCAGCGCCGTCTTGAGGCCGATGATGGCGCCGGTGTTGACGGCCACGCCGTTGATGGCGTTGACGAAGCCGCGGCGCTCGGCGGCGACGACGTCGACGACGACGGCCCCCATGAGCGTGAGCCAGATGGCCCCGCCGACGCCAAAGACGAAGCGGGCCGCGATCCACGCCGGCAGGCCGCCGGGCAGCCACGGGATGACGACGGAGACGGCGATGAGCAGGGCCGCGCCGCGCATCGTGCGGGTGAGGCCGAAGCGGGCGGCGGCGACGCCGGCAAGGATCGGCACGACACTCTTGGCGAGGCTCACGACGGTGACGAGCCAGGCGGCGTCGACGCGGGGCACGCCGAGCAGGGCCTCGAGCTCGGGAAAGAGCGGGACCACCGCCATCCACGACGCGCCGAACGCCGCGTACATGCCAAAGAGCACGAGGGGGACGAGGACGGCGCGGGCGCCGGCGACCGGGCGGGCGTCGATGGTGGTGACGGACATGGATCCTCCGGCGGCCTTCTTGTGCGAATGCACAACGACATGGTCCAACCCTTGTGCGTTTGCAACATGGCGGACCCGCCTGACAGGGCTGTCGCGACCGCCGGCCCCGACGCAGCGCAGCGATGGCATCCGGACGCGCCGGAATTCGGTTTGAGCGGCTGGCATGTGTGATGCTGAGGCGGGCGGGCGCGCCTCATCTCCCTGCATGCGCGCCCTGGAGTGCCCGATGAAGAAGCTTCCCGTCGCCGCCCTGTTCCTGCTCGCCGCCGCCGTCACCGGCTGCAGCTCCGTCGAGTCCGGTGACCTCGAGACGAGCGGCATCAACGCCGCCATCGAGGTCCGTCCGCGCGCCGACGGCAGCGCCACCGACGTCACGGCCTCGCTGACGGCCGGGGCCCTGACCTTCGTCGACCTCGACGGCGACGACAAGCTCGTGGCGAGCAGCGGCGAGGTGAGCGCCGACATGGAGGAGAGCAATCTGCTGGGCGCCGTGAACTACGCCGCGGTCCTCAACGGCATCAACACCCCCGGCGACGTCGTCACCGTCGCCTTCCAGCGTGGTGAGGGCAAGGATCCCGCGCCGTCGTCGACGGTGCGCCTGCCGGAGCAGGTCACGATGACGGCGCCGGAGGCGAGCGCTGCGTTCTCGCGCGAGAACGACGACATCACCGTCACCCTCGAGAGCAACACCTCCGAAGACCCGGTCCGCGTGAGCTGGAGCGGCGAGTGCGTGCAGGAGGGCGGCCTGGACGTCCCGGCCGACCAGACCTCGGTGACCATCAACAAGGGCACCATCCTGAAGCGGGAGCAGCCGGACGAGAACGATCCGGACAGCCAGCCGATCCCCGACACCTGCACCATCTCGATCACGGCCTCGCGCCGCGTGACCGGCACCCTCGACCCGGCCTGGGGTGGCGGTGGCATCACGTCGGTGACGTCGTCGTCGCGGGACGTGACTTCCAATCCCTGACGGTCGACCGACCCGCCCGGGAGCGATAGGGTCGCGCCGATGGATCGTCGGCGCGTTCTCTTTCTGGTGGTGCGGGCCCTCGCGGTCTTCGGGCTCGCACTCGTCGTCACCTGGCTCGCGATGCCGTCGCCCATCGGCTCGCTGGCCTGGATCCCGTCGCCGGCGCCAGCCCTCGACGGGCCCTACAAGATGAACACGCTGCTGCAGGCGGCGAAGTCCCACGTGCCGCAGCTCATCGGCGCCGAGGACGTGGTCTTCGACGCCGACGGCCGCGCCTGGACGGGCCTCGCCGACGGCCGCATCGTCCGCCTCGAGGGCGACACCGTCGTCGAGGTCGTCCAGACCGGCGGCCGTCCTCTCGGCCTTGCGTTCTCGCCGAAGGACGGCCTGCTCTACGTCGGCGACGCCGACCGCGGCCTGATCCGGGTCGACCCGGCGACGAAGACCATCGAGGAGCTCGTGCGGACCGCCGAGGGCTTCGACTTCCGCTTCACCAACGAGGTCGCCATCGCCAGCGACGGCACCGTCTACTTCACCGACTCGTCGGCGGTGTGGGGCCGTGACCGCTACACCGAGGACCTCCTCGACCAGCGGCCCACCGGCCGCGTCATCCGCTACGACCCGACGACGAAGGCCGTGACGGTGCTCGTGCGCGAGCTGAGCTTCGCCAACGGCCTCGCCCTCATGCCCGACGAGAAGTCGCTGATCATCGCCGAGACCGGCCGCTATCGCCTGTGGCGCCTCTTCCTCGACGGCGACAAGCGCAACCTCAAGGAGGTCCTCATCGAGAACCTGCCGGGCTTCCCCGACAACCTCTCGGTCTCGCCGCGGGGCACCGTCTGGGTGGCGTTGGCGTCGACGCGCAAGCGCCTGCTCGATGCCATCCATCCCCACCCGTTCCTCAAGGACGCCACCGCGACACTGCCGCCAGCCCTGCGGCCGCAGCCGGTGCGCTGGGGCTTCGTCCTCGAGCTCGACGCCGACGGCCGACCGCTCCGCTCCCTGCAGGACCCCGACGGCGACGTCGTCCCCAACATCACGACGGCCGTCGAGCGTGAGGGCACGCTCTGGCTCGGGAGCCTCGACGGCCCCGGGCTCAAGAGCGTCCCGCTGCCGACGCCGTGAGCCTCCGGATCGCACTCCTCACGGGCCTCGTCGTCGGCCTCGTGGGGGCCTGCGCCGTCGTGCCGGTGCGATCGACGCCGGGGCCGCCGCCGACGTGGACCTACGTCGACCCGCACGGGCGCCCGCGGGCCTTCGGTGGCGGCGTCTGTCCCCTGCAGGGTCGACACACCCACGGCTGGCCGCCGGCGCCGGCATCGGACTTCGTCGACGACGACGGCGCCTGGCGCGACACCCGCCGCATCGTGTCGTTTCCCGGACCGCACCGGCTCGGCGCGCGCCGCTGCGCGATCCCCACGCTGCACCAGCACGCCCTGTCCGACGGCTGAGCAGCGACGACGACGAGCGCTGACCGGTCAGTGGCGGCGGAGCCAGCCCTTGATGTCCTGGGCGAGGCTGTCGGCGCAGGCGACCACGGCGTCGTCGGCGAGCTCGTCGAGGGTCGTGCCTTCGCCAGCGACGTCGGCGCGGGACTTGAGCGAGCCCTCGATGGTGCGGCGCGGCATCGCCGCGATGGTGACGCCGCAGCGGACCGTCACCTGGTCGCGGCCGGCGGCCTGCTGGTCGACGGTGAGCGTGAGGCTGTAGCGGGCCTCGCCGGCGGGCACGATGAGGGCGCCGAGCTTCTTCTGCATGCGCTGCTCGATCTGCCGACGGAGCCCCGGGTCGCCGGTGGTGCCGCCGATCGACGCCGTCGCGCCCCCGGGCGTGTCCCGCGGCGGCGGCGGCGGTGGCCGCACGACCGGGGCTCGCGGCGGTGGCGGCGGCGGCGGCGGTTCCGGCGGCGGCGGCGCGGGCTCCGGCGGTGGCGGCGGCGGCGCGACGACGACGGGTGG
>Ga0172372_10000211_pt1 | contig 91164 bp, 88 predicted proteins | sample LakKiv5m_2_FD_114544 | JGI IMG/M metagenome (GOLD analysis project Ga0172372, IMG submission 114544) | Freshwater microbial communities from Kabuno Bay, South-Kivu, Congo - kab_092012_9.5m | ecosystem: Environmental > Aquatic > Freshwater > Lake | place: Democratic Republic of the Congo... | reverse complement strand
TCGGCGATGTCGTCGAGCAGTTCGTCGAGTGTCGGCAGCCAGACGTCCTCGCGCGTGATCTCAGACCACTCCATGCCGCGCAGGCCCTTAACGGCGGCGTCGAGCTCGTCGAGACCCTCGGGCGTGAGTTCGCGGATCCAGCGCGGGGAGTCCTTGATGTCCTTGCCGAGCCAGACGGAAGGACCGGTGAGAGGTGTGCGGGTGCTCATGGAGGAGATTTATCATCCCGCGGCCCGGGCGGGGCAAGCGCTCTAAAGCAGCACCTTGCGCATGTTGATCGAGGTGGGGTGGTCGAAACCCGGATGGGCCTCGCGCGAAATTTCGCGGTAGCCAAGCGAATTGAACAGGCGCTGGTTGCCGGTCAGCACGATGCGGACGCCCAGCCGGACACCGGCAAGGCCGCGACGACGGGCCTCCACCTCGACCGCTTCGATGAGCTTCCTGGCGATACCGAGCCCGCGCGCCGCCGGCCTGACGGCGAGCCGGCCGAAATAGAGGTCGCCCTCCATGTCCTCCATCAGCACGCATCCCAGCATCTCGCCATTCCGCTCCGCGACGACGGCACCCGTGCCTTTGCCGAGCTCGGCGGCGATTGCCGCGGCCGTCTCATGGAAGGCACCCGACTCGGGCACCAGCCGGCCGCGATACTGTTCGAACGCCGCCGCAATGGTGGCGGCGATCGCCGGTGCGTCGGTCGCCGTGCCGGCACGCAGGACAAGGCTGTCGCTCATGCCATTTTTCTCGCGTAGGCTCGGCGCAAAAGCGAGGGGAAATGCAGATGGACGATCAAGATGTGGGGGTGCGCAAGCTGACGCCAGGCATCGGTGCGGAGATTTCCGGCGTCGATCTCGGCAAGCCGCTCGGCAACCATACGTTCCAGGCGATTCACGACGCCTTGATGGACAACCTGGTCGTCTTCTTCCGTGACCAGGAGCTGACGCACGAGCAGCAGAAGGCGTTCGGCCGTCGCTTCGGCGAGCTGCATCTCCACCCGACCTCGATCGCCACCGTGCCGGAGCATCCCGAGGTGCTGGTGATCAAGGCCGACGAGAAGTCGAAGTTCGTCGCTGGCGAAGAATGGCACTCCGACGTGTCGTGCGATCCGGAACCGCCGATGGGCAGCATCCTCTACCTCAAGGAGGTTCCGCCCGACGGCGGCGGCGACACGCTGTTCGCCAACATGTATCGCGCCTTCGAGACGCTCTCGCCGCCGATCCAGCGGCTGTGCGAGGGCCTGACAGCCATCCACGACGGCGCCCAGGTCTATGGCGGCCGCTTCGGGCAGACGCCAAAGGAAGGCGGCTTCCCGAAGAACGAGCATCCCGTGGTGAGGACGCATCCGGTGACCGGCCGCAAGGCGCTGTTCGTCAACCGCAACTTCACCACGCGCATCGTGCAGCTCTCCAGGCGCGAAAGCGACGCGCTTCTGAACCTATTGTGGGACCACAGCGAGACGCCGGAGTTCCAGTGCCGCTTCGCCTGGCGCCCGAACTCGATCGCCTTCTGGGACAACCGCGCGGCCATGCATCATGCGATGTGGGATTACTTTCCGCACCGGAGGTTGGGCTACCGGGTCACCATCAGGGGTGACAGGCCGTTCTACCGTTCATAGCGACATCACAATCGAACAGAGCCGAGGCTGAAATGAAGGTCAAAGGGAAGGTCTGCGTCGTCACCGGTGCGGCGGGCGGCATCGGCGAAGCGATCGCGCGGCGCTACGCCAAGGAAGGCGCCAGGGGCGTCGTCGTGGCCGATATGGATGCCGGGCGGCTGGAGAAGGTCGCAGCGGCTATCGGCGGCCTGGCGGTTGCAGGCGACATCGGCAAGGAAGCCGAGGTGAAACGCCTGATCGCCGAGGCCGAGAAGAAATACGGCGAGATCGACGTCTTCTTCTCCAACGCCGGCATCGGCCGCGGTGGTCACGAGGACGCCAGCGACAAGGACTGGGCCGATTCCTGGGCGATCCATGTCATGGCGCATGTCTATGCTGCGCGGGCGCTGGTGCCGCAGATGCTGAAGCGCGGCGAAGGCTATCTGCTCAACACCGCGAGTGCGGCGGGCCTGCTGGCCTCGATGGGGTCGGCGCCCTATGGCGTCACCAAGCATGCCGGAGTCGCTCTCGCCGAGCATCTGTCGATCCAGTACGGCGATCGCGGCATCCGTGTCTCGGTGCTCTGCCCGCAGGCGGTCGACACCAACATGTTGCGTATGGCGGGCGCCACGGCGGCGTCGGTCGATGGCGTCATCAACACCGATGCGGTGGCCGACACCGTGATCGAGGCGATGGACGAGGAGCGGTTCCTGATCCTGCCGCACCCAGAGGTGAAGGAGTATATGGCGCGCAAGCTCGACCGCGACCGCTGGCTGCGCGGCATGCGCCGCCTGCGCGACAAGACTGGCGAAGGCCAGGGCAAACGCGCGTGAGCTGGACCGTTGATCTCTGGCTCGACCTCAAGAGCCCGTACTCCTTCGTTGCCAAGGATCCGGCCTATGCGCTGGAGAAGGAGACGGGCGCGACGCTCCGGTTGCGTCCTTTCACCCTCGACATCGCGGGCGGCGTCAATCCCAACGACCCGGCGGCGCTGCAGCGCGGCTTCCGCAAGATCAAGTACCTCTATGCCGACGTGCGCCGTTTCGCAGGTCCGCGCGACCTCACCATTCTGGGGCCCAAGAAGATATTCGACACCAGACTCGTGCACATGGCATGGATGTACGCCGAGCGCGAGGGCAGGGCGCGCGAGTTGATCGACCTCGCCTACCCGCGATTTTTCAAGCGCGAGCTCGATTACGAAGATCGCGCGGCGATCGATGCGCTCCTGCAGGAAGTCGGCGTGGACCCCTCGGGTTTCGGTGCTTACGTGGCGGGTGAGGGGCCTGACGTGCTGGCGAAGCACCACCAGGAGGCCGAGGCGGCGGGCGTGTTCGCGGTGCCGACCTTCGTCGTCGACGGCGAACTTTTCTGGGGCCAGGACCGCATCGACTTCGTGCGCGCCAAGCTCGCCGCTTGACCGCCTACATCCAGCAGCTCTTTGCCGAGACCGGCCCATGGACCGCCATCGGCGTCACCCTGGTCGCCGGCCTGATGCGCGGCTTCGCGGGCTTCGGTTCGGCCATGCTGATGGCGCCGATCTTCGCCATCCTGTTCGGTTCGGCCGAGATGGTGGTGACGGTCGTCGCGATCGAGCTCGTCGTCTCGCTGCAGCTCTTCCCGCAGGTCCGCCGGCATGCCGACTGGAAGGTGCTGACGCCGATGAGCATAGCGGCCTGCGCCGCCATGCCCTTGGGCGTCTGGCTGCTGGCCAGCGTCGACAAGAACACCATCGTGACGGCCGTATCGGCCGTGATCGTGGCCTTCGTCGTGCTGATGTGGACCGGCTGGAAATACCATGGTCGACGCTCTACTGCGGCGACGGTGACCGTGGGCGCCGTCTCGGGCGCGATGATGGCCACGACCAGCGTCGGCGGGCCGCCCGTGCTGCTCTACCTGCTGTCGGGCAACGACCCGCCGCAGGTCAACCGCGCCAACATCGTCACCTACTATTTCCTGACGCAGTTCCTGCTGATCGTGATCGTGCTGGCGACGGGCGTGGCGGGCATCGACGCGCTGGCGCGCGCGGCCGTGCTGTTTCCGGTCATGGTGCTGGGCGCCTGGGTGGGCGGCTGTTCCACGGCGTCGCCAGTGAGCGTCTGTACCGCCATGTGGCGCTGGCGATCCTGTTCGCGACGGGACTGTTCGGGTTGCTGCGAAACTGGCTGATCGGTGTATGATCGGGCCACCGAAGGAGTGCCTCATGCGTATCGCCGCCACCGGGCTTTTCACCGTCCTTGCCGTCACCGGGCTGCCTGCTGCTGCCCAGAACAGCGAGTTCATGAAGGAATGCATGGTCACGGCCGCACAGAACACCTGCCAGTGCATCGCCGCGCGCATACCGGCAAACATGATGAGCAACGCCATCCTCGGCCTGCGCAAGTCGAACCAGTCGGTGAGCGTCAGCGGCAACCTGCTCGATCCTGCGACGCTCAACCAGAACGAGATGCAAGGGCTCAACGCCGTAGTGGCCGCACAGGCCTATTGCATGTAGGGCGACGCCGCCAGCTTGCGTCGCCAAAGCGCCTCCCCTAAGCTCGGCATCAACAGGGAAGAAGCGTAACTGTCATCCGCGCGTAGAACAAAAAGCCGCGACGAGAGTGACATATCATGGCCGAGACCGTACTCGAGCTCGACGACCTGACCGTGCGCTTTCGCCTAAGGCGGGGTGACCTCACGGCGGTGGACGGCGTGTCCTTTTCCATCGGTCGTGGCGAGACTTTTGGACTCGTGGGCGAATCAGGATCGGGCAAGTCCGTAACGGCGCGCGCCATCATGCGCCTGATCCCCGACCCGCCCGGCGAGATCCCGCGCGGTCGCATCCTGTTCGAAGGCGGAAACGTCCTCGAGAAGAGTGACGCCGAAATGCGCGCCCTGCGCGGCCGGCGCATTGCGATGGTCTTTCAGGAGCCGATGAGCGCTCTAAATCCGGTCTTTACGGTGTGCGACCAGATTTCCGATGCCATGCGGACCAACCTCGGCCTGTCGAAGGCGGAGGCGCGCGAGCGCGTCGTCGAATTGCTGTCGCTGGTCGGCATCCCCTCGCCGCGGAAGCGGGTCGACAGCTTTGTTCATGAGTTCTCGGGCGGCATGCGTCAGCGCGTGATGCTGGCGATGGCGCTGAGCTGCGATCCGGGCTTCCTCATCGCCGACGAGCCGACGACCGCCCTCGACGTGACCATCCAAGCCACCATCCTGGAGCTGATCACGGCCATGATCGCGAGCCGCGGCATGTCGCTGCTCTTCATCACGCACAATCTGGGCGTCGTCGCCCATTCCTGCGACTCGATCGGCGTGATGTACGCCTCGCACATGGTCGAGCTCGGCAGCAAGGACGAGATCTTTGCGAGGCCGCAGCATCCCTACACGGTGGGCCTGCTGAACTCGATCCCGCGCCTCGACACTCAGGCCAAGTATCTGACACCGATCAATGGATCGGTGTGCAGCATGATGGAGCCGCCGCCGGGCTGCAAATTCCACCCGCGGTGCGCCCATGCAATGGACGTTTGCCGGCGGGAGATTCCGCGGCTCAGGGAGATCGCGCCGGGGCATTTCGCGGCATGCCACCTGCACGGACGGGAGTGACCTGCAATGGGCAAAGGACCCTCCGCCGACACGCTGCTCGAGGTGAAGGGCCTTGCCAAACATTTCACCCTGCATGGGGACATCTTTTCGAAGCTGGCCGGCGAGAAGACGCAGGTGCTGAAGGCGGTCGACGGGATCGACTTCCATATCCGCAGGGGCGAGACGCTGGGCCTGGTTGGCGAAAGCGGATGCGGCAAGTCGACGACGGCCCGTCTGGTGACGCGGCTGATCGAGCCGACGGCGGGTGAGGTCCGGCTCGGGGACGAGAACCTGCTGGCCTTCTCGCCGGCGCGTCTGAAGGAGATGCGCAAGGACGTGCAGCTCGTCTTCCAGGATCCCTACAGCTCGCTCAATCCGCGCAAGACGATCATGCACATCCTGAGCCGGCCGATGGAGATCCACGGGCTGGCGGTCACCTGGGCGGACAAGCGATCTAAGGTGCTCGAGTTGCTGCACCGGGTCGGGTTGGGCATCGAGCATATCGATCGCTATCCGCACGAGTTCTCGGGCGGCCAGCGGCAACGCATCGCGATCGCCCGCGCGCTTTCGGTCGACCCGGAACTGGTCATCGGCGACGAGCCCGTCTCGGCGCTCGACGTCTCGATCCAGGCGCAGATCCTGAATCTGTTTCGCGACCTCCAGGAGGAGTTCGGCCTGACCTATCTCTTCATCGCCCACGATCTCAGCGTGATCCGGCACATCAGCGATCGCGTGGCGGTGATGTATGTCGGCAAGATCGTCGAGACGGGCCCGGCGGCAGCGTTGTTCGAGCGACCGCTGCACCCCTACACCAAGGCGCTGCTGCTGGCCGTTCCCGAGGCCGATCCCGCCAAGCCGCCGCCCAAGCTCACGCTCAAAGGCGAGGTATCGACGCCGATCGACCCGCCACCGGGTTGCCGCCTGTGCGGGCGTTGTCCGCGCGAGATCCCGATCTGCGCCGAGGTCGCGCCGCCGCTCGCCGATGTCGGCGACGGCCGGATGGTCGCCTGCCACAACCTCTGAGCGGCGCCTATCGCTCGGCGAGCCGCGGATCGAGGATGTCGCGAAGCCCGTCCCCGAACAGGTTGAAGGCGAGCACGGTGTAGCAGATAGCCAACCCCGGAAACGCCGCTATCAGCGGATGCGTTTCCATGTAGTCGCGCGCCGCGCTGAGGTCGGCACCCCAGTCCGGCGTCGGCGGCGGCGTGCCGAGTCCCAGGAACGACAGCGCCGCCACGATCAGGATGACAAAACCCAGCCGCACGGTCGCGGTGACGATCAGCGGAGAAACGATGTTGGGCAGGACCTGGCTGAGCGCGATGTTGACGGGGGCATCGCCCACCGCACGGGACGCCTCGACGTACTCCTTCTGCTTCTCGGCCAGCACCGAGCCCCGCGCGAGCCGCGCCTTCTCAGGCATGCCGGCAAGAGCAAGCGCACTCACCAGCACGAGGTCGATCATCACTCCCTCGAGTTTCCAAGCCTGGGCGACCGTCACGAACAGGAGATAAAGCAGCAACCCCGGGAAAGCGAGCAGCCCGTCGACGATGCGCATGCCTATGGTGTCGGCGAGCCCGCCGAAGTAGCCGGTCAGCACACCGAACGGCACGCCCACCGCCAGTGAGAGCACGACCGCCACGACGGCGATGGTTACCAGTCGCCTCCCGCCATAGAGCAGCCGCGAGTAGATGTCGCGACCCAGGCGATCGGTTCCCAGCAGGTGCTTCTCGGAGGGCGGCTGCAGGCGCTCGCGGTAGTTCTGCTTGATCGGATCGTGCGTGGCGAGCCATGGCGTCCCGATGCAGGCGCCGAACAGCAGCACCAGCATGACCGCGCCGATCGAGGCGGTGCGGCTCTTGCGCAATTCGTGCCAGGCGTTCGAGAGCGCGGTGGCGAGTCGTCTGCTCCGCAGCGGCGCCGGAGGTGCGCGCCAGGCAAGTGTGCCATCGACCAGCTTGTCGGCTTCCAGTTCGGACATGGCCGGTCCTCTAGGCGAATTTGACGCGCGGGTTGAGGAGCCTGTAGGTCAGGTCGACCAGCAGGTTCATGACGACGACGATGAAGCCCAGGACGAGCACGCCCGCCTGGATCAGCGGATAGTCGCGCTGCAGGATCGCCTCGAAGATCGCCCGGCCGATGCCCGGCCAGGCGAAGATCGACTCCAGCACCACCGTGCCGCCGAGCAGGTTGGCGAGCTGCAGGCCCGAGATGGTGATGGTCGGGATCATGGCGTTGCGCAACGTGTACTTGAAAATCACCTTGCGCTCGCTGTGGCCGAGCGCGCGCGCGGTGTCGACGTACTCCTTGCTGAGCTCGTCGAGCATGGAAGACCGCGTCAGCCGCGTCGTGAACGCCGCCTGCCGGAAGCCGATGGCCGCCGCCGGGAGGATCAGGAACTGCAGGCTGCCCCAGAAATCCTCGAACGGGCTGACATAGCCGGAGGACGGCAGCCAGCCGAGATACAGCGAGAACAGCAGCACGCAGAGGATCGCGAACCAGAACTCCGGGATCGAGATGCCGGCGAGCGACGTCACCTGCGCGGTGTAGTCGACCGCGGAATTGCGGCGCACGGCGGCGAAGGTGCCGAGCGGCACGGCGATCAGCATGGAGAGCACGATTCCGACCGAGGCCAGGTAGACCGTGGCGGGGATGCGGCTCAGCAGCTCGGTCGAGATCGGCCGTCGCGTGACCAGCGACTTGCCGAAATCGCCCTGAAGCGCGCGTCCGAGCCACAGCACGTAGCGCTCATGGACCGGACGGTCGAGGCCATACTCCTTGGTCAGAATGGCGCGCGCTTCCTCGATGTCGCCGCCCTCGGTCCCGATCAGCGTGTCGACGATGGAGCCCGGCAGCGCCTCGACGAAGGCGAATACCGCCATGCTCAACACGAGCAGGACGGGGACGAGCTGGGCGATGCGGCGCAGCGTATAGGCGAGCATCGCCCTTCTCGCCCCGCCTCAGCCTTCGATCCAGGTGCGGCGCATGCCGGCGCCCGTGTAGCTCCATGGCCCGGAGAAGGACGGCAAGTAGCCCTTCACGCGGGCACGGTTGCCGGCCATCAGCAGCGGCACGTAGTGCGTGTAGAGCATCGGCAGGTCGCGATTCACCAGCGTCTCGACGTCGGCATACATCTGCCGGCGCTTGGCCCGGTCGCGCTCCTGGCGCGCAGCGAGGATGATCTGGTCCGCCTTCTCGTTCTTGTAGCCGATGCGTCGGCGGTTCTCCGGCGCACTCGACAGGATGTTGCGACCGAACCAGCCGTCGGGGTCGAGACGGTAGGAATTTGCCGTCGAGTCGATGTTGAAATCCCCCTTGGTCTGTTTGTCCAACATCACCGGTGACGGCAGGATCTCGAGCACGACGTTGAATCCGGCGTCCTTCAGCATGGCATGCACGAGTTCGCCCGACTGGTGCATGTAGGGGAAGGTGTCGTTGGCGATGATGGTGAGCCGCTCGTCGCCGCCCTTCGCCTTCTTGCGCAGCGCCTTGGCCTTGTCGGGATCGAACTTGGACGACGGCTCGATGTCTTTCGGGTGCCATGGGCTGGCGGCACTGTAGAATCCGTTGGCAATCGAGCCTATGCCGTTGAACACCGCCTGATGGATGCCTTCGCGATCGATGGCGTGGGCGATGGCCTGCCGCAGCAGATGGGCGTCGGGATTGTCCTTGTCCGACAACAGGCCATTCTTCAGATTGAAGAACATCATGGCCGTGCCGACTTGTGGCACCGGCCAGGTCTCGAACGTCTTGCCGTGGTCCTTCTTGAAGGCCGGTGCATCGGCGTAGGCGACGTTGTCGATGAGATCGAGCTCGCCGGTACGCAGCGCGGTGAGGCGCACGCGGTCCTCCTTCTTGGGCAGCCCGATCAGCCCATCGAGGTAGGGCAGCGAATTGCCCTCGGCGTCGGTCTCGTAGAAGTTCTCGAAGCGGACCAGTTCGCACCGGTCGAGGCGGCGCCACGACTTGAACTTGAACGGCCCGCAATTGACCGGTTCCGTGTCGGCCTTGTCGGCGGCGCCCGGGGCCATCAGGTTCACCGGGTAGTAGATGAGGTTGATGTCGAGGGCGACGTCCGGCTCCTTGAGGTGGAAGCGCACCGTATACTTGTCGTCCACCGTGACGCGCTCCACGCCGGACACCACCGAACGCGTGAAGGCGTGGCTCATCTTGGGATCCTTGATGCGCTCGATGTTCCACTTGACTGCTTGGGCGTCGATCGTCTCGCCGTTGTGGAATTCGGCGCCCCGCTTGAGCTTGAAGGTCCAGGTCTTGAGGTCGGCGGATGCATCCCAGGACTCGGCGATCGCGGGCTTGGGCTCCATCTTGTCGTCGAAATCGACCAGCCCACCGGTAATGCCGGTCAGCGGATGGGAGACGAAATAGATGATGTTGCGATGTGTATCGAGACCGACCGAGTCGTCGCGAGTCCCGAACCGCAGCGTGCCGCCACGCTTGGGGTTGCGCTTGCGCGCATCGGCCACCGCCGGGCCTGTGGCGGGCAGGCCGGCAACGGCTGCGCCGGCGAGCGCCGTGGTCGCTTTGAGAAAGTTACGCCTTGTACGTTCGGGACCCTTTTTGATTGCTTCGTCGATCATGGACGTCGCCTCCCAGGAAGTGTTTGTGGGCCGAATGTGGCTATGTGTGTGAACGCCTACTCGATCGGAATCTCCTTGTAGGCCCGCATAAGAGCGGCCCCGGCCGGGATTGGGCGGGCGGCATTGGCCCGCGCGATGCAGAATACCCTGCCGATATTCGGTGTCTGGGTCAACGCGGTGCGTGCAAAAAGAAACGGCGCGCCGTCGGCGCGCCGTTTCCAATCCCGATTGGTCGGAGTGAGAGGATTCGAACCTCCGGCCCCTAGCTCCCGAAGCTAGTGCTCTACCAGGCTGAGCTACACTCCGTCAGGAAAGACGGAGAAACACCCCGCTCGGGAGGCGGGTTTATAGCCGCGCCCCTGCGGGCTCGCAAGCATGGTCGCAGGCCCTCTGGGGCGCCGCTATAGTCACACCGTCGACGCTTGCGGGGGAGCAGATGGCGAAGAATAGGCGACTTAAGATCGCGCTGATCGGCTATGGCGCCATCAGCCAGATGCTGTTCGACGTGTTCCGCGAGAAGAAGCCGCCGATCGACATCGTCGGCGTGCTGGTGCGCCCCGGCCGCGCCAAGGAGGCTCAGAAGAGGGTCGGCAAGAAGGTCGTGGTCGTCGAGAGCCTGAAGGGGCTCCTGAAGCTGGAGCCCGACATCGTGGTCGAGGCGGCAAGCCAGCAGGCGGTGCGCGACTGGGGCGAGACGATCCTCAAGAAGGGCTTCGATTTCATGGTGATCGCGACGGGCGCCTATGGCGATCCAACGCTGTGGAAGAAGCATCTGAAGGCGGCGGAGAAAGGCGGATCCCGCCTGCGCCTGCCGTCCGGCGCCATCGCCGGCCTTGACGGCTTGCTGGCGATGCGGCTCGGCAACCTCGAGCGCGTCAAATACACCTCGATCAAGCCGCCGCATGCCTGGACCGGCACGCCGGCCGAGACCGAGTTCGATCTGCCCTCGATCAAGGAGCCCACGGTGATCTTCCGCGGCAAGCCCGCCGACGCCGGGCGGCTCTATCCGAAGAACGCCAATCTCGCCGTCACCGTGGCGCTCTGCGGCGCGGGCCTCGACAGGACGGAGATCGAGTTGGTGGCGGACCCGACGCTGCCGCCCGGCACCAATGCGAGCAAACTCGAAGTTGTTGCGGACTCGGGCGAACTCAAGCTCGAGCGGCTCGGCCGCGCCATGCCGGACAACCCCAAGACCGGAGTCCTCACGGCGCTCACGATGGCGGACGACCTGATGAAGATCGTCCGCCGCAGTGACTGGTAGAGACTAGCGCGGTCCGGCGCCCGGACCCGGACGGCCCATCTGGCCACCCATCGGACCGCCCATCGAACCACGGGGGCCGGACGGTCGATCGAGCGACGCCTTCTGATCTGGCGTCAGCACCTCCAGCAGAGCCACGAGCGACGGCTTCACCGTCTCGATGCTCGCGATGCGGGCCTTCATCGCGCCCTCTTCCATCGTGAGACGCTCGATGTAGGTCGGCCGCTCCTTCAGCTCTGCCGGGAGCGTGGCGCAGTAGGCCTTGGTCTTGGCGCTGGCGTCGTCGGACGCTTTCTCGAAGGCGTTCCACGCGCCCATCTGCTCGGGCTTCAGGTCCAGCTTGGCCTTGAGATAGGTCCTGTTGCCAAGGCGGCGGGCGACGCGATCCAGGCACGTCGCGCGCGGCGAAAAGCCCTGCCGGTCCGTTCCGGGACTGGGCGGCGGCGGCGTCTGGGCAAGTTCCAGGACATCGTCGAAGTCGCTTCCTGCGGCCAGGGCAGGGGCCGAGAAGGCGACGCCCGCGGCCAGAACAAAGGCGGCTGACGCACCCAGGAGGAGGGGACGAAGGGACATGGCGAGCCTCATAGCAAATTGGGCGACGACTGATTCTACGTACGAGGCCGCCAAAAGATTCCCATGAAAAAAGTGAAGTTATGTAAAGTTCGGCCGTTGCTCGACCATCCAGCGCGTGAAGGCTTCGCGTTCTGCCGCGGTCATGTGCAGGCCTTCCTTGGTTCGCCGCCACAGCACGTCCTCGGCGTCCACGGCCCATTCATCGCGGATGAGATGGCGGACCTCGGCTTCGTAGAGACTGCCGCCGAAATGGCGTCCGAGATCGGTCACCGTCTTCACGTCCTGCAGGAGATCGTCGAGGCCGGTGCCGTGGCGCCGCGCCAGGATGCGCACGAGGTCCTTCGGCAGGCCGGGCTTGTTGCCGGCGGCACCGGCCACGAACTGGTCGAAAGCCTGCTCGAAGGTCGGCGCGTCGGCCAGTTCGCCGTCGAAGAGCGCGCGCGATGCGGTCCACGAGGCGCCCATATGCGGGAAATAGGGCGCAAGGTCTTTCAGCGCATGCTCGGCGAGGCGGCGGTAAGTTGTGATCTTGCCGCCGAATACCGAAAGGATCGGGGCCTTGTTCGCATCACCGTCGACTTCGAGATGGTAGTCGCGGGTCACTTCCGAGGGATTGTCGTCGCCGTCGTCGAACAGCGGCCGAACGCCGGAATAGGTCCAGACGACGTCTTCGGGGCGCACCGGCTTTGCCATGTAGCGACCGGCGATGTCGCAGAGATAGGCGATCTCGTCCGGGGTGCAGACTGGCGATTCGCCCGCCTCCACCGGAATGTCAGTCGTGCCGATCAGGGAGAATTCGCGCTCGTAGGGGATGACGAAGACGATGCGGTTGTCGCTGTTCTGCAGGATGAAGGCATGATCGCCGTTGTGCAGCTTGGGCACGATGATGTGGCTGCCTTTCACGAGGCGCACGCGCTTGGGTGTCTTCACCTCGGTCTGCTCGTCCAGGAAGTGCTTTACCCACGGGCCGGCGGCGTTCACCAGACCGCGCGTCTTGAGATGGACCCTGATCCCGTTGGGACCCTCGAGCTCGAGGTTCCACAGCCTGCCGTCTTCGCTGCGCCGTGCCGAAACACAGCGATGCCGGGCAAAGATCCTGGCGCCCATCTCGCGGGCGGATTTCAGATTGCAGATCACCAGGCGAGCGTCGTCGACCCAGGCGTCGGAGTAGACGAAGCCCTTCTTGAAGGCGGGTTTCAATCCGACGCCGAACTTCGAGCTGGGCAGGTCGACGGCGATCGACTTGGGCAGGGTCATGTGCCAGTCGAGATGGTCGTAAAGGAAGAGGCCGATCCGCAGCATCCAGCGCGGCCGCAAGTGCGGCTCGTGCGGCAGCACGAATCGCAAAGGCCAGGAGAGGTGCGGCGCCTTGGCCAGAAGCACTTCGCGCTCCTGCAACGCCTCACGTACCAGCCGGAATTCGTACTGCTCCAGATAGCGCAGGCCGCCGTGGATGAGCTTCGTCGCCTTCGAGGACGTGGCGCTGGCGAAATCGTTCATTTCGCAAAGCCCGACCTTGAGCGCCCGCCCCGCCGCGTCGCAGGCGATGCCCGCACCGTTGATGCCGCCGCCGATGACAAACAGGTCGAGCGGACGGTCCTCCGTTCCATTCATGGGCCTACATATAGCCCGCTTGACCGAATTTCGCAGGAACCGCAAAAGGCCGCATGGGACTGTTGCTCAAGATCGCGCTGTTCGGCGTGGCCCTCTATGGGGTGTGGAAGACATTCCGCTACTGGAAGGGCATGTTCGACCGGTTCACCGGGCGGCCGGAAGTGCCGCCGCAGCGGCCTCCGGCGCCCCAGCCGGGGCCGCCGCCTGTGGCTCCCCCCGCCCGCAAGGTCGTGGTTGAAGACACGGTGCAATGTGCCGGCTGCGGTGCCTACATTTCGACCGCTGCCGAAAAATGCGGCCATTGCGGTCGTCCCCGGCCATAAGGCCGCAGCGAAAGTTGCCCCCGGTGCCAGCCTTGACCGGGGTAGGGGTGGAACCTATTTTGCCGCACCGCAAAAACCGCCTTAAGTCGCGGAAACACAAGGCCTTCCGAGCCTCGGGGAATACTGGTGTCCGACCCCTTGTCAGCGCGCGCCAAGCCGACGTGCTTCCAGGAACTGATCCTGACTCTGCAGGACTATTGGGCCGGTCAGGGCTGCCTGATCCTGCAGCCGTTCGACATGGAGATGGGGGCTGGCACCTTCCACACCGCGACGACGTTGCGCGCGCTCGGCCCGAAGCCCTGGTACGCGGCCTATGTGCAGCCCTCGCGGCGACCGAAGGACGGGCGCTACGGCGAGAACCCGAACCGGCTGCAGCACTACTACCAGTTCCAGGCGATCCTGAAGCCGTCGCCACCCGACATCCTCGAGCGCTACCTGGGCTCGCTGCAGGCGATCGGCATCGACACCAGCGTTCATGACATCCGCTTCGTCGAAGACGACTGGGAAAGCCCGACGCTCGGCGCCTGGGGGTTGGGCTGGGAAGTCTGGTGCGACGGCATGGAGATCACCCAGTTCACCTATTTCCAGCAGGTGGGCGGTATCGAGGTCGATCTGGTCGCGGGGGAGATCACCTACGGGCTCGAGCGTCTGGCCATGTACCTTTTCGACAAGAAGACGGTCTATGACCTGCCCTTCAACCGCGCCGATTCGGCGGTGCCGCTGACCTATGGCGATGTCTTCCTGCAGAACGAGCAGGAACAATCGGCCTACAATTTCGAGCACGCCGATACCGAGATGCTGTTCCGGCACTTCGCCGACGCCGAAAGAGAATGCAGCCGGCTGATCACGAAGAAGCTTCCGCTGCCGGCCTACGAGCAATGCATCAAGGCAAGCCATGCCTTCAACCTGCTTGACGCGCGCAGCGTGATCAGCGTCACCGAGCGCCAGAGCTACATCCTGCGGGTGCGCGACCTTGCCAAGGCGTGCTGCGAGGCGTGGCTCGCCACCCAGGTCGGGAAGGCTGCCTAGAATGGCCGAGCTGCTTCTCGAACTTCTTTCCGAGGAGATTCCCGCGCGCATGCAGGCGCGCGCGGCCGAAGACCTCCAGCGCCTGATCTGCGACGGGCTGAAGGGCGCCGGTATCGGCTTCGAGACGGCGCGCGCCTTCGCGACGCCCCGGCGGCTGGCGCTGGTCGTCGACGGTATTCCCGCAATGCGCGACGACGTCAGCGAGGAAAAACGCGGCCCCAGGGTCGGTGCGCCCGAGCAGGCCGTTCAGGGCTTCTTGAAAGGCGCCGGACTTGCCTCGCTCGACGAGGCGGAGAAACGCGACACGGGCAAAGGCGAGTTCTGGTTCGCCGTCGTCACCAAGAAGGGCGGCCCGACTGCCGCGGGGTTGCCCGCGGTGATCGATGCCGCGATGAAGGCCCTGCCGTGGCCCAAATCGATGAAGTGGGGCAGCGGCACCCTGCAGTGGGTTCGTCCCCTGCAGGGGATCGTCGCGCTGTTCGACGGCAAGGTGCTGAAGGGCGAGGTTTCGCCGGGCGGTGCGATGACGCCGATCGCATTTGGCGACACGACGCGGGGGCATCGCTTTCTGAGCAATGGCACGATCACGGTCGCCGGATTCGCGGACTACGTCAGCAAGCTCCGAGCCGCTCACGTCGTTCTCGATCCCGCGGAACGCCAGAAGATCATCCTCGAAGGCGCACGCAGGCTTTGTGGCGCCGCGCAGGTCAGCCTGCTGGAAGACCAAGGGCTGCTCGACGAAGTCGTGGGCCTCGTGGAGTGGCCGGTGCCGCTGCTCGGTACGATCGATGCGCAGTTCATGGACGTGCCGGCTGAAGTGCTGATCGTCTCCATGAAAACGCACCAGCGCTACTTCGCGACGACCAAGCCCGATGGCATGCTCGCCAACCGCTTTGTCGTCGTGGCCAACAATGTGTCGCGCGACGGCGGCGCCACCATCGTCGACGGCAACGAGCGGGTGCTGCGCGCGAGGCTGAGCGACGCCAAGTTCTTCTGGGACCAGGACCGCAAGGTGCGTCTCGAAGACCGGCTGCCGGTCCTGAAGGACATCGTCTTTCACGCCAAGCTTGGCACGCAGGCCGAGCGGGTGACGCGCATTGCCAGGCTGGCGGTCGAGATCGCCGGCCATATGCCCGATGCCGACCGCGGGCTGGTGGAGCAGGCCGCGCTGCTCTGCAAGGCCGATCTCGTCACGGGCATGGTGGGCGAGTTCCCCGAGTTGCAGGGCGTGATGGGCCGCTACTACGCGCTGAGCGAGGAACTGCCGTTGGCGGTGGCCGAGGCGATCGGCGATCACTACGCGCCGGCTGGCCCGACCGACCGCTGTCCGAGCGCGCCGGTCTCGATCGCCGTGGCATTGGCCGACAGACTCGATGCGCTTGTGTCGTTTTGGTCGATCGGCGAGAAGCCGACGGGATCGCGCGATCCCTATGCGCTGCGCCGTGCCGCGTTGGGCGTCATCCGCATCGTCGTCGAAAACAAGCTGCGGTTGCCGCTGCGTCCGTTCCTCAAGGCCGACGATCTGCTGGCCTTCTTTGCCGAGCGGCTCAAGGTGCAGATGCGCGAGAAGGGGGTCCGCCACGACATCGTGGATGCGGTCCTGGCGCTCGGTGGTGAGGACGATCTCGTGCGATTGCTCGCCCGCGTCGAGGCATTGCAGTCTTTCCTGGGCGGCGAGGCCGGCCGCAATCTGCTCACGGCCTACGGGCGCGCGGCGAACATCGTCCGGGCGGAGGAAAGGAAGGACAAGGCACTTGCCGCGAGAATTGCGGTCATGCCGGACCTCACGCTGCTGGAACTGCCCGAGGAGAAGGCCGTGGCCGCGGCTTTGACCGCGGTCAGGGCGAAAGTGGCCCCTGCTCTGGAGAAGGAAGAATTTGCCGCCGCCATGAAGGTCTTTGCCGACCTCCGCGCGCCGGTCGACGCATTCTTCGAAAAGGTCACAGTCAATGTCACCGACAAGCCTGATTTGCGATTGAACAGGCTGAAACTGCTCAACCAGATTCGCGCCACCATGGATTCGGTGGCGGATTTCTCGAGGATCGAGGGCTAAGCATGGCCAAGTGGGTCTATAGTTTCGGAGATGGCAAGGCCGAGGGCCGCGCCGAGATGCGCAACCTGCTGGGTGGCAAGGGCGCCAATCTGGCGGAGATGTCGAGCCTCGGGCTTCCGGTGCCGCCGGGCTTCACCATCACGACCGAGGTCTGCACCTACTTCTATGACAACAAGAAGACCTATCCTCAGGAACTTAAGGACGAGGTAGAGAAGGCGCTCGCCACCATCGAGAAGATCGTCGGCGCCAGGTTCGGCGATGCGACCAATCCGTTGCTCGTGTCGGTGCGTTCCGGCGCCCGCGCCTCGATGCCCGGCATGATGGACACCGTCCTGAACCTTGGTCTTAACGACAAGTCGGTGCTGGGACTCGCCAAGTCGTCGGGCGACGAGCGGTTCGCCTGGGACAGCTACCGCCGCTTCATCCAGATGTACTCCAACGTCGTGCTCGACGTCGGTCACCACTATTTCGAGGAGGCGCTGGAGCTCAAGAAGGAGGATCTCGGCGCCCACATGGACACCGACCTCAAGGCCGCAGACTGGCGTTCCGTCGTGGGCGACTACAAGAAGCTGGTCGAAAAGCGCACCGGCAAGCCGTTTCCGCAGGAGCCGCGCGAGCAGCTCTGGGGCGCCGTCGGCGCCGTGTTCGAATCGTGGATGAACCAACGTGCGATCACCTATCGCCGCCTGCACTCGATCCCCGAAAGCTGGGGCACCGCCGTCAACGTGCAGGCGATGGTATTCGGCAACATGGGCGAGGACTGCGCCACCGGCGTTGCCTTCACACGCGATCCGTCCAACGGCGCCAATCTGTTCTACGGCGAGTACCTCGTGAACGCCCAGGGCGAAGACGTCGTCGCCGGCATCCGCACGCCGCAGCACCTCACCGTACAGGGCAAGCTGGCCCAGAAATCGGAAGCGCCGGCGATGGAAGAGGTCATGCCCGAGGTGTTCAAGCAGCTCGACGGCGTGCGCAAGACGCTCGAGACGCACTACCGTGACATGCAGGACATCGAGTTCACCGTGCAGCGCGGCAAGCTTTTCATGCTGCAGACACGCAATGGCAAACGCACAGCCAAGGCCGCGCTCAAGATCGCGGTCGACATGGTGCGCGAGGGCCTGATCGACAAGAAGGCGGCCGTGGCGCGCATCATCCCGGCGTCGCTCGATCAGCTCCTGCATCCCACTCTCGATCCGAAGGCCGCGCGCAAGGTGATCGCCAAGGGGCTGCCGGCGTCGCCGGGCGCCGCCTCGGGCAAGGTCGTGTTCACCGCCGACGAGGCGGAGAAGCAGGCGCGCACCGGCGAGAAGGTGATCCTGGTGCGCCGCGAGACGAGCCCGGAAGACATCCACGGCATGCACGCTGCCGAAGGCATCCTGACGTCGACCGGCGGCATGACCAGCCACGCTGCCGTCGTGGCGCGCGGCATGGGCAAGCCCTGTGTCGCGGGCGCCGGTGACGTGCGCATCGACGGCGGTGCGGGAACGCTCTCGGTGCGCGGTACGGTCGTCAAGGCCGGCGAGCACATTACGCTCGACGGCGGCACCGGCGAGATCATGCTGGGCGTGGTGCCGACCGTTCAGCCCGAGCTCTCCGGCGATTTCGCCGAGCTGATGACGTGGGCCGACGAGTTCCGCACGCTCGGTATCCGCACCAACGCCGAAACGCCGGCCGATGCGGCGCAGGCGCGCAAGTTCGGCGCCGAGGGCATCGGCCTTTGTCGCACCGAGCACATGTTTTTTGACGGCGGCCGCATCGTGGCGGTCCGCGAGATGATCCTGGCCGATGACGAAAAGAGCCGTCGCGCCGCCCTCGCCAAGATCCAGCCGATGCAACGGCAGGACTTCATCGAGCTGTTCGAGATCATGGCGGGCCTGCCCGTCACCATCCGCCTGCTCGACCCGCCGCTGCACGAGTTCCTGCCCAAGACCCAGGCCGACATGGAGCAGGTTGCCAAGGACGTCGGCGTTTCGTCGGTGGAGATCGAGGCGCGCGCTCACAAGCTGCACGAGTTCAATCCGATGCTCGGCCACCGCGGGGTGCGGCTCGGCATCTCCTACCCGGAAATCTACGAGATGCAGGCGCGCGCCATCTTCGAGGCTGTGGCGGAGGTGCAGAGGAAGCACGGCAAGACGGTGGTGCCGGAGATCATGATCCCCCTGGTTGCGACCAAGAAGGAGTTCGACCTGATGAAGACCGTGGTCGATCAGGTCGCGGGTGAGGTCAGCCAGATGTCGGGCCAGAAGCTCGAGTATCTGGTCGGCACGATGATCGAGCTGCCGCGCGCGGCTCTCAGGGCGGGCGACATCGCGCAGACGGCCGAGTTCTTCTCCTTCGGCACCAACGATCTCACCCAAACGACATTCGGATTGAGCCGCGACGACTCCGCCTCGTTTCTGGAGAAGTACCAGCAGAAGGGCATCCTCGAGCACGATCCGTTCGCCTCCCTCGATATCGAGGGCGTGGGTGAGCTGATCGAGATTGCCCGCGAGCGCGGGCGCAAGGTGCGCAACAGCCTGAAGCTCGGCATCTGCGGCGAGCATGGCGGCGACCCCGCATCGGTGTTCTTCTGCCACAGGGCGGGCCTCGACTACGTCTCGTGCTCGCCCTACCGCGTGCCAATCGCGCGGCTGGCCGCGGCCCAGGCGGCGCTGGGCGGCGCGCTCAAGACCGAATGACGCTCGCGGCCCTCCGCAAAGGGGGCAAGCGGGCGCTGGCCGCCGCGCTCGCCGGGCTGGAGCGCGATCCGGACGGCGAAGCCGCGCAGGCCGTGCTCGAGGCGGCGTGGCGCGAACCAGGAGCCCAGGTAGTGGGCGTGACCGGTCCGCCGGGTGTCGGCAAGTCTTCGCTTTGCGCGGCACTGGTGGCGGTTTGGCGCCGGGCGGGCAAGACCGTCGGGGTGATCGCCGTCGACCCGTCCTCGCGGGCAAGTGGCGGCGCCCTGCTCGGCGACCGCGTGCGCATCGTCCACGACAGTGCCGACGAGGGCAGTTTCGTGCGTTCGATGGCGGCCCGCGACCGGCTGGGCGGGCTCGCCGACCAGACGCTCGCCGCCATGGTCCTGATGCGCGCGCTTTTCGATCGCGTGCTGATCGAAACGGTGGGAGTGGGGCAGTCGGAAACCGACGTGGCGGGCGTGGCCGACACCGTTGTGTTCTGCGTCCAGCCCGGTTCGGGTGACTCGCTGCAATTTATGAAGGCGGGCATCGTCGAGATCCCTCATTTGATCGTCGTCACCAAAGGCGATCTCGGTCCTGCCGCGGAGAGGGCCCGCGCCGACGTGGCGGGCGCGCTGTCGCTCGCCACGACCGGCGGGGACGAGGAATGGCGGGTGCGGGTGCTGGCGGTTTCCTCGCGCAGCGGAGCGGGCATGGATGCCCTGGTGGCCGCGCTCGAGGCGCATCGCGCCCATATGGCGACGGACGGCCGCCTCGCTGTTGAGCGTCATCGCCAGAGCGAGGGCTGGATCGCCGAATCGCTGCGCGACCGCTTCGGCCGGGAGGGCATTGCCAGGCTCGGGCGGCTGGGCTTCGATCTTTCCCTGGCGCCGGGGGTGCAGCCGTTCCAGAGGCTGCGGGAACTCGGCGCCATCCTGGAGACACGATGATGACCCATCCAACCGACGGAAGCTGCATCTTCTGCAAGATCGTCGCCGGCCAGATCCCTTCCTTCAAGCTTCTGGAGGACGAAGCGACCCTTGCATTCATGGACATCAATCCGGTCAATCCAGGGCACGCACTGGCAGTCGCCAAGGGACACTGGCCGACCGTAGACGTCATCCCGACCGAAATGCTGGGTGCTGTGGCGAAGACGGCGCAGAAGGTCGCCAGAGCGATAGTGACCGAGCTGAAGCCGATCGGCGTGAACCTGCTGCAGGCCAACGGCGCGGGCGCGGGCCAGAGCGTGCCGCACTTCCACATCCACGTCATGCCGCGCCGCGCGGGCGACGATGTCGCTCTCAACTGGGAGTACAAACCCGGCGACAGGGCCGAGATCGAGGCGATCTACCGGCGGTTGAAGGCCGCCCTGTAGGCGTGGCGGTCTAGGCGGCCACCATTGAGCCGCTGCTGCGCGGCGTGGTCGAGAACCATTCGCGCTCGTCCTGGCGGAACTGTTCGCGCACGTAGTCGATCACCGTGCGGATGCGCGCCCCCTTGTTGGTTTCCTCATGGCTCACCAGCCAGATGTCGCGAACGATCTTGAGGTCGATCGGCGCCGCGACGAGGTTCGATGACTTGGCGATGTAGTCCGGGAACACCGAGATGCCGTAACCGGTCTGCACCGCCTCCATGGCCGCATAGGAGGAGTTGGTGCGCAGGACGACCGAGGGGCTGCGCTCGACCACTTCGCTCCATGGCTTCCAGGCCGGCAGGCTGTGCAGGGTGGTGTGGTCCACGATGTGGTGCTCACGCAAGTCGTCGAGCTTCTGCGGCAGGCCGTACTGCTCGATATAGGAAGGTGCGGCAAAGATCGACATGTTGACCTGGCCGACGCGCGCCGCGACGAGCTGGTTCGATGTCGGACGGAAAAAGCGGATCGCAAGGTCGGCCTGACGGGTCGCGAGATCCAGCACCTGATCGCTCGCGATCACCTGAACGATGATGTCGGGGTGGGTGCGGCGGAGCATGCCGAGTCGCGGCACCAGCCAGTGGGCGGCGATACCCTCGGTTGCCGCAATGCGCACGATGCCCGCCATCTCCCGGTCGAGGCCGGCGAGATGACGCTCGATCGCCGTGGCGTTCGACATCATGGACTCGGCCTGCATCAGCACGCCGCGGGCTGCGGGCGTCACTTCCATGCCGTGGCGGTGACGATCGAACAGCTTCGCCCCAAGCCGGCGCTCGAGCGCCTGGATGCGGCGACCGACTGTCGTCTGCTTGGTGTTCAACTGCGTTGCGGCGGCGCTGAAGCTTCCGGTTTTTGCAACGGCAAGGAAGAAACGAACGTCGTCCCAATCGCCGAGAATATTCGGCACCTTGTTCTTGCGCGGTTGTGTCGTGACCATCGTAACAATCGATACAATAAGGTTGCCGGCCCGAAGTTTACTTGCTGGGGGCCTCGTGGTTTATCTTACACCATTATTGGTGAAATGTCGTTTTCTGTCTCTTTTTTAGGGGATTAGGCGGTTTTTTTCAGGAACCGCGTGGGCCCCTGGGACACTTATCTAGTCCACGTATTCGTTAGTCAATCTACCGGTTGTGTGTATCCCGATTGACGCTTCGTAACGGGGCTAGGGTGTTTCTGTGGCCGTCATCGGCTCGGACGGAAAGACGACGTCGCTGGCGCTGATCGCCGGCAGGATCGTTCGCTACGTGCGCAGTCCTTCGACGCGCATGGCGGCCTTTGGCGGCCTGCTTACGTACCTCAGCTATGCATATGCGCACGGCGGTTGGGCTAACCCGACGCTGATCGCCGTGTCAGTCTTCGTTGGGGCGTTCCTTCCGAGCTACGCCAAGATCAGCAACAAAGCCGAGCTTTGGGCGAACAACCAGTTTGGCTTTGTCACCTGCGGTCGACTCGGCCGGTTCATCCCGCAGCTGGCGTTCAACCTGGTGATGTTCTGGCTGATGCTTTGGGGGGGCGCGCTCAACCAGTTGGGAATCGCGTCCGTGGGAGGCGTCGCCGGAGCGGCGCTCGTTACGACCCTGGCCTCCCAGGGCACGCAGTATCTCGGCGGCTACCTCGTGGCGCGCGGGATCGGCGATGCCAACCGCAATACGCTGGTCGGCCTGCTCGTCAATGTGACGCTCGCCGCCTTGGGGACCGCCGGGGTTCCCGGCGCCCGCGAGGCATTCCTGATCATGGGATTTGTCCTCGGCGGTGCGCTATTCGCTGTCGGCGTGCTGTCGGATATCCGCTCAGTGGCGGCGCCGAAAGGCGGCGTCGGCCTGTTCTTCGGGACCTTCAACCCGTTCCACAACAGTCATCTCACGCTGCTGAGGAAGGCGATCGACGAGCGCGGCCTCGACAAGGTCATCATCCATCCGACGCTCATCCCGCGGCTACATGCCGACGCTTTCCGCAAGGGCGAGATCCGCGTGGGCCGGTTGAAGGATGGCTTCCAGACTTACGAAACGACCGACAAGGCGGATTCCAACGTCGACTACTTTCCGACCGGGAACATCTTCCTGCCTCCCGAGACCCGCAAGGCCCTGATCGAACTGGCGGTGGCCGAGGCGGGATTGGGCAACAGGATCGAGGTCGCATTCTACCCCGAGACCTACGACACGAGAGGCTTCCAGGGCGTGATCGCGGAAGTAAAGAAGCGCAATCCGGGCGCGCGTCTGCACACCCTGCACGGCACGGATTTCGGCGGCATGCTCGTTCGTCAGATCTGCGACGAATGCGGCTGGATCTACCCTTGGTGCATTCTGCGCCGCGACAAGGTTTCGGCGACCGCCATCCGACGCGGCGCCAAGGGCATGACCCCGCCCGTCGTGACCGACGTGCTTTCACAGATTTCACGGAATCTTCCGGTGGTGACGGCTGGGGGCCGCCGCTTCCGGAACGACAACGGAGTTTTGACCGAGGGGGACTGAGATGACCGAACGACCGACGGCGGGTCTGAGCAATCAGCCCGTTATTGCCATCAAACTTGCGTCCACATCGGACGAGCTGATGCAGTGCTACATGCTGCGGGCAGCTGTGTATCTGGGCGAGCAGCAGTGCCCTTACTGGGAGGAGTATGACGGCAACGACTACTCCGCCAGCCATCTGATCCTGAGCGTCGACGGCGAACCGGCCGCGACGATCCGGGTGCGCTGGTTCGCGACATTTGCCAAGCTCGAGCGGGCCGTCATCTTGAAGCGCTATCGCTCGATGGGCTTGTTCCTGCCCTTCGTGCGCTGGGCGCGGGAATTCTGCGGCAAGAAGGGCTTCCCCAAGGCGTATCTGCATGCGCAGCACCGCCTGTGGCCGATCTTCGAGCGCGACGGCTTCCGCAGGGTCAGCGACAAGCTCTTCCATTTCTCCGACCACGAGTACGGCGCCTACTACTGCGATCTCGAGGTCGATGAGCAGAAACGACCCACCATCCATACGGATCCCATGGTGCTGAATCGTCCGGAGGATCGGCTCGACATGCCCGGCGTTCTGGAAGAGTCGATGGAACGAGGGGCGTCCAATCCGCATGCGGAATGGACCGAGCGTCGCGCGAACTGAGGGGAGAGCCATGAGTAACATTGCCCATTCGATCGGCGGCGAGGCCGTCACGACCAAGCTCGCCATGAAGATGGAGGACTCGCTGCAGGCCTTCGCAGTGCGTGCCGCCTGCTTCATCGGCGAACTCGATGTGCCGTACTCGGAGGAGTTCGACGGCCATGATTTCGGCGCCACGCACATCATCGCCTATGTCGGCGATGAGCCGGTCGGCACGTTGCGCGTGCGCTGGTTCCAGTCGTTCGCAATGCCGGAGCGCCTTGCCGTGATGCAGCGCTTCCGCGGCAACGGCATCGGCCAACTCCTGATCGAGCGCTGCCGCAAGCTCGCCGAGAGCCGCGGCTGCAACATGCTCTACACCCAGTCGTTGCCTCAGGACGTCAAGTACTGGGAAAAGCACGGCTGGCGCCGCCTGGTGGCGGAGGAAGCCGGGGCCGGGCCCAAGCGCGTCGTGGCGATGGTCAAGGCGGTCGACCCGAGCAAGCCGTTGCCCGAAGTCGAGGCGCCGGAAGCGGTGGTTCTGCGCCGTGAACCGCAGCTCGACGCGTCGGGCCTGCCGCTGGGTTCCGCCGCCAACTGACGCGGGAAGAACGGAACGTCGCCCAGGGATCGCCATCGCCTGCCCGCCCTTTTGGGGTAGGGTGGCGTAGGCGGGCCGATCGGGCCTGGGGGGCAGGGTGACGTTTCACGCCCGTCCGCGCGCCGGCTTCGGCCGACGCGCGGACGCGGCAGCGTCAGGCGGGCAAGACATGGCGGATGGCATCGAAATCATCGTCGAACCGAACATCCGGCGGCGACGCGGCCGGGTACCGCTTTCGGACAAGAAGCGGGCGGCAGTGCTCTTCAGAATGTGGCACGCCATGTGCGACTTAATCGAGGAAGCCGAGAGCCTGGGCGACAGCGAACTGGTGCACTTCCTGGCAGTGGCTCAGCTCCTGGCGGAAGAACGCGTCTCCACTCTGGCGAGCGGCGTGCCGGCCTTCGACGCGGTGGATACGTCCCTGCCAAACTAGCTGGGCCTGTTCGCGCCCTCAGCCGCGAGACTCTTTTCAACGCCAGCCTCGATCTCGGCGCGGTCGAAAATGCCGGCCGGATTCTCGCGTGTCGGCACAAACGCGCGGAAATGCGTCCAGCGCTCGCGGCTCACGGCCTCGAGCCGGTCCAGCTCCTGCAGCGGCTCGGTGTGGTCGTCGACCCGGAGATCGAGTTCGGAATATTCCTGATCGCCATAGATCACGAGGGCGGCGGACTGCTTGCCGCGCTTGTCGCCGCCTGCCGCCTCACCCGCCTTCATCGCGGCAATCATGCGGCGCGGCAACGGCAGGTCGTGGCGCTCGCGCAAGGTGCGCACGGTCTCGGCGACGACCTGGGGCCCCGCCAGCATGTTGCCTGCCACCGAGAAATCGTCGCCGATCCAGTGGCCGCACCACGGCACACATTCTGTGCCGGTGTGGGCGGCAAAGCGGCCATCAGCCCCCAGGACGTGCAGCTGGCGATGCGCTCGGCCAGCGTCGGCTGCCGTGAGGATGCGAACGACGTCGGCGGCGCCGACGCCCTCGCGGATCAGGCGCAGGCCCTGCGGCCCGTAGAGCGGATTGGTCAGGGCCTGGGTGCAAACCGCACCCTTCTGCGGTTCGATGTTGGGCACCCGGGCGCCCACGGCGAAGAACCGGGTGGCGACGGCAATCGCGATACGGCCGCTGTCCCGCTCATGGAAGATGATCGACCAGGTCATTTGCCGATCAGCGACCCGCCGCGTAGCCCTGCATGCCGCGTGGATTGGCCGCCGCCTTGCGCCACGGATCGTCGCGTGTCGCAGCCGTCAGGCGGCCTTCCGACCATTCGTCGTTGATCTCGACCTCATGGCCGCGCTTCCTCAGTTCGGCGACCGTATCCCTGGGAATGCGGCCTTCCAGCACCAGCACGCCGGGGCGCGCGGTGCGCGGCCAGAACGAGGAGGGGAAGTGCTCGCTGTGCCAGGCCGGCGCATCGATCGCCTCCTGCAGGTTCATGCCGCAATGGACATGGCGCAGGAAGAGCTGCGTCACCCACTGGTCCTGCTGGTCGCCGCCGGGCGATCCCCAGGCCATATACGGCTTGCCGTCGCGATGGGCGAGGGTCGGAGTCAGTGTGCTGCGTGGCCGCTTGCCCGGCGCCAGCGAGCCTGGCAGGCCCTCCTCGAGCCAGAACATCTGGCCGCGCGTGCCGAGCGGGAAGCCGATCTCGGGAATGACCGGCGAGCTCTGCAGCCAGCCGCCGGACGGTGTGGCCGAGATCATGTTGCCGTCCCTGTCGACGATGTCGAAGTGGACCGTGTCGCCGTTGGTCTGGCCGACGCGGCCAACGGTCGGCTCGCCGGCGCCGCTGGCGGCGACGCCCAGGCGCACACCGTCGGCGCGGCGCAACTTCACGACGCCGCCATAGCCGTCGACCTTGCCCGGCCGCTGTTCCAGCGAGGCCCTGGCCGGATCGACCAGCTTGCGGCGGTCGGCGTTGTAGGCGTCGGACAGCAGGGTCGGCATCGGCACATCGACGAAGGCCGGGTCGCCATAGAACGCCTCGCGGTCAGCATAGGCGAGCTTGAGGCACTCGACCTGCAGGTGGATGAAATCTGGGCTGGTCGGATCCAAGCCGTCGAGGTCGAAGCCCTTGAGCAGGGCGAGCTGCTGCAGGACCACGGGCCCCTGTGTCCAGGTGTGCGCCTTGCAAACGGTGTACCGGCCGTAGTCGTAGGTGAGCGGCGCCTCGACGGTGGCCTGCCAATTCGCCATGTCCTGCCCGGTCAGTACGCCCTTGTTGGCCTTGCCCGAGACGTCCATGACCTCCTGCGTACGACAGAACCTGTCGATCGCCTCGGCGACGAAACCCTGGCTCCAGGCCTTGCGGGCGCGCTCTATCTCGGCCTCGCGACCGCCGCCGCCGCCCTCCGCTTCCTTGAGGATGCGGGCATAGGTGTTGCCGAGGGTTACGTTGCGGAACAGCGACGCGGGCTTCGGCACGTCGCCGCCCGGCAGGAACACGTCGGCCGAGGTCTTCCAGTGGGTGCGGAACTGCTCGGCCACCGTGGCGATGGTGGCGGTCGCGCGCTCGACGATGGGATGGCCGTTCAGCCAGTAGCCGATGGCTGGCGACAGCACGTCGGCGAGCCGCATGGTGCCGTAGTCGCGCAGGATCAGCATGTAGGCGTCGAACGTGCCCGGGATGCAGGCCGGCAGCAGGCCGGTGCCTGGGATGAGATCGAGGCCGAGGCCCTTGTAGTGGGCGATGGTTGCGCCGGCCGGCATGGGGCCCTGGCCGCACACCACCTCGGTCTTGCCGCGGCGCACGTCGTGCAGGATCAGCGGGGCGTCGCCGCCCGGGCCGCAGAGATGCGGTTCGACGACCTGCAGTGTGAAAGCCGTGGCGACGGCGGCGTCGAAGGCATTGCCGCCCTTCTCAAGGATGCCCATGCCAACGGCCGTGGCGATCCAGTGCGTTGAGGTGACGACGCCGAACGTGCCGACGATCTCCGGCCGCGTGGTGAAGGGGTTGGGGTTGATGAGCTTCACGGGGCCTCTCCTCGCGCCCGAATGCCACTTGGGCGCGAGGAGACCTTAGGCCGCGTGAAGCGGTGGGGCCAGTGGCCCGTTAGTTCTTCTTGAACTGCCGCTGTTGCTGCTGCTGCTGGAACTGCTGAATATTGGCCTTGACGTTCATCTGCCCCGCCGCATTGCGGATCGACTTCTGGATGTTCGGCCTGGAGATGATCTGTGGTGGCCTAGGCGAGTCGCCGATACCCCGTGGCCCGGCCTTGCCGGACTGCTTGCGGAATGCCGATGTATCTTGACCCTGCTGATTCGGATCGATCCTGCCCTCGGGCCGGAATGCGGCCACGAGCGTGGCGCCGCGTGGCGTCAGGCCCGAGTTGCGCTGATGAAAGTTCGACTTGTCGAAAGCGTCGTCGATCGACGCCACCCTCTGCCGATTGATCACGGTGGTGCTGGAGGTCGTGCCGGCAGTCGTCGTGGTCGTGGTTGTGGTGGACGGCTGGGTCGTCGTCACCGTCTGAATCAGCGGCGTCTGCGTCGCCAGGTTCTGGTTGATCAGGTTCTGATTCACGAGCCCCTGCGTCGGCGGCTGCCCGACGAGCGGCTTCTCGAGTCGATGGTTGCCGGGCATCTGGCCGCGCGGAATGATGGCGGGCGGCCTCGGCTGCCCGCCGGCCGGCACCTCGATCTGCGAGCCGTGGCGCGTGGCGACCTGGGTGAGGCCCTGGCTGGTGACGCGCATGGCGTCGCCGTAGAGGAAGTTGGCCGACGTCGCGCCGTTCTCGGCCACCGTGAACTGGGCGATGCCGCCGCGGATGCCGATCGTCGCGGCCGGCGTCGTCACCGTCACTTCGCTGTTCTTGCTGATGGCGCCGCCGACGAAGCGGAACGCGCCGCGCGTGGTGCTGAGCGCGATGTCGCCTGTCTTGCGATCGGGATCGTAGACGTACCTGTCTATCACCAGGACGCTGTTCGGGCCGATCGTCAGGGCGGTGCCGTCGAGGAAGACGACATGCGCGCGATCGTCCGCCTTGGTGGTGACGCGTTCGTTGGCCTGCACGTCGATGCCGACGCGCAGGACGCGCTCGGCCTCTGCGGGTGGTTGGCCGATGGGTTGGCCATCCGTCACCGACGTCACACCCACCCGAGCGGACGCCGGAGAAACGCAAGACAACGCGATGCACGCCGACGCTACAGCGAACACCCCTGACCGGAACATTGGAGCCCCCAAGACTAGAAGCGCCATCCGACACCTATCATCGTGTTGAAGGCATCGTAGGCATAGGTGCTAAGCGAAGCAGACCTCTGGAAGTAGTTCGCCTGACCTATTAGCGAGATACGGTCATCCAGCGGTATGGCCAAAATCAGGCCGAGATTCACGTCGTTCTGGTTTCGTATCGTCGTCGAGCTGACGGTGGGATCGGGTTGATCATATGTTGCCGCAGCCATACCCAGGCTCGCCGTAACCGACCAATTGCGGCCGTTTATGGACAGGGGATCGGCGAAGCGGACCTCCATGGCACCGCCCAGCGCGACCTCGCCGTAGCTTTGGGCCGGAGTCATGGCGAGGAACCGTGTGTAGACGCCGTTCAGGGTCATGGTCATGTACGAGGTGAGCTCGACACGGAACTCGGCGGACACGACGCCTTCATCGCCCGACGACTGATTGTTGGTCGGCACGTTCACACTGTTTACGAACTCGCGGCGGCGGCCGAAAGTGGAGAGCGTGCCGTAGATCTGTCCGCCAAGCGGCGCGCCCACCTCCATACCGGCGCCCCACGCCCAGTAGTTCGTCGCGTCCTGAACGGCGACGTAGCGGCCGGTAAGAAAGGGCCGCCAGGCCAGGTCGTCGAAGAAGCCCGACTCGAAGGGCGAGGTCCGGGGCCCGGTCGTGAAGTCGAGGAAGACGACGTTGGCCTCGGTCACCTGGAACTGGCGCGACGTGTAGAATTGCAGCTCGCTTTCCAGCGCGCCATTGTCCTGCCGGTTGAGGTCGTAGCGGTGCCGCAGCGTCGCCGCGCCGATCACGTTGAAGTCGGGACGCTGCGAGACGTTGGGGTTCGTCACGGCGGTGGCGCCGAACGATTGGATGGCGCTGCCCGGCCCGCTGTTGGCGTTGGTCGAATAGCCGAGGCCGACCAGCACGTCGCCGGAGAACTGCGACCGGCCGATCTTGCTGTCGACTTCCGCCAGATACTCGTCGGCGCGGCGGCGCGTCTCAGGTGCGGCGCGGGCCGATTGGCGGGCGCCCTCGAGGTAGGTGCGCGCCGCCTCGTAAGACCCCAGCCTGTAGTAGAGCACCCCAAGCTCGAGCTTAATCTTCGGCTGGTCGGCATCGACCAGCAGCAGGCGCTCGAGCGCGGAGATAGCAGCCTCCAAGTCCCCGACCTGAACCGCCAGATCGGCATATCGCATGAGCGTCGCGGGATCGCCGGGATTCTTCAGCGTTTCCTGGAAAGCTGCCTCGTAGGCGGCTTTGGTCTGCGCGCTGGGGGTGGGTTGCTGGGCGCCTGCCGGCACTGTCGCAACCAAGCTCGCCACGACGACAGCCGGTAAAAAAATGCGCATTGAATGTGCATCATATGCACATTCGACGAATACGCCAAGAATTCTAGGACGGCAGACGCATCCAATCTGGAATGGTCGGCACAATCCTCATCCCGGCTGCAGTCAACGTCATGCCACTGCGAGCGGCATCGACCTGAAGCATGGCAAGGGCTTTGCCATCAAAGCCCGAGCGTATCTCGCCAACTTCCTGTTCGCCGCTCCGGATGACGGTGCCGGGCGGCGGCGCCGTGCCCTCGAACCTCACGGGGAACAACCGCCGCTTCACCAGGCCGCGATATTTCGTGCGGGCGGTGAGCTCCTGGCCCATGTAGCAACCCTTCTTCCAATCCACGCCGTTCAACTCGTCGAAGCCGCTTTCGAGCAGCAGCGCCTTCTCCACCACCAGGTCGCGACTGCCGTCGGGCACGCCGAGCGACAGCCGCAGCGACTCGTAGGTGACCTGGGGCGTCTCGGCAAAGCCGCGCTGGGCGAGCAGGGAAGCGACAGTACCTGTCGGGCCGATCACCCGCACGCCGAGCGCCGCGAGACGCGGATCGACGAACGACACGGCACCACCGAGGTCGAGTGCCCGAGCGGCCTCGTCACCATAGGCAACAGCGACCTCGACAGCGGCGCTGCGATCTTCAACAGCCACCCTGGAACGAAGCTTGTAGAGCGACAGCTTCTGCGCCAGTGCCGCCGCGCGCTCGCGCTCTGTCTCCAGAAGCAAGGTGTCGTTCCCGCCCTCGACGACGAACATGTCGTTCAGGAAGCGGCCCTGCGGCGTCAGGAGCGCCGCCCAGACCGCGCGGCCCGGGCCGACCTTGGTGGTGTCGTTGGAGATCAGTCCCTGGAGGAAGTCGACACGATCGACACCGCTGACGGCGATTGCGCTACGATGTGGCAGCAGGCTGAAGAGAGATCCGGACATGACGGCGAAGAGTTGGGGGTGAGCCCGCCTCTTGGCAAGCGCGCGATGACCGTATCGGTGCCATGGTTAATCGAATGCGCCGAAGGCCGGTCAGGCGGCCCCATCGAGAATACCGCGCTCGCGCAACGTCCGGATGACAAGTTCGACTTCTTCTCCGAGTGACATCTCGGTGGTCCGAAGGTGAATGTCGGGACATTCTGGTGGCTCGTAGGCCGAATCGATGCCTGTGAAATTGATGAGGTGGCCCTCCCGGGCCTTGCGGTAGAGGCCCTTGGGGTCACGCCGTTCGCACTCGTCGAGCGGTGCGTCGACAAAGATCTCAAGATACTCGTCCGCGGCCAGACGTTCGCGGGCGAAGCGACGCTCGGCCCGGAACGGCGAAATGAATGAGACCAGTACGATCAGGCCTGCATCTGCAAGCAGGTGCGCCACCTCGATGACGCGACGGATGTTCTCGACCCGGTCGGCGTCCGTGAAGCCGAGATCCTGGTTCAGCCCATGTCGAACATTGTCGCCATCGAGGACATAAGTGTGCAGGCCGAGTGCCAGCAGTCTCTTCTCCACGGCGTCGGCGACCGTCGATTTGCCTGCGCCCGAAAGACCGGTGAACCACAGGACTGCCGGCCGGTGCCCCTTGATGGCCGAACGTGCCGACCGGTCGGTGCTGAACTGCTGCCACGTCAGGTTTGCGGCGCGGCGTAGGGGGAAGCGGATCATGCCCGCGCCGACCGTCGAGTTGCTCAGATGATCGACGAGGATGAAATTGCCGGTGTCGCGATTCTCGCCGTAGGTGTCGAAGGCCGCCGGGCGGTCCAGCGCGAAGTTGGCGAAGCCGATCTGATTGATGGTGAGCTGCTTTGCCGCCTTTTCGAGCCCGGTGTTCACCTCAAGCTCGTGCTTCAGTTCGGTCACCTTGGCCGTCAGCGTCGCCGAGCCAAGCCGCATCAGGTACTGCCGCCCTGGCAACATCGGGACTTCGTCGAGCCATACGATATGGGCGGCAAACTGGTCGGTGAAATACGGCGGACTGCCGGCGGCGGCGACCATGTCGCCGCGTGCGACATCGACGGGATCGGCAAGGGTCAGCGTCACGGCCTGCCCGGGGCCCGCCTGGGGCAAGTCTCCGTCGTAGGTCACGATGTGCGCGACACGGCTGTGAATGCCCGACGGCAGAACGACGATCTCATCGTCCAACCGTATGCAGCCACCGAGCACCGTCCCCGAGTAGCCGCGAAAGTCCGGCGGGTTGCGATTGACCCATTGCACGGCGAGCCGGAAGGGACGGTCGGACGGCGAGTCCGGATCAACCGTCTCGAGGTGGCGCAGCAGGGTGGGGCCTTCATACCAAGGCATGGCCGGGCTGGGGCGAACGACGTTGTCGCCCATCAACGCCGACACGGGAATGGGCATCACCGGGCGCAAGCCAAGCCGCTCGGCCATCGGCGAGTAGGCCTTTACGATCTCTGTGAAGTCGTCCTGCCGGTAGTTTACGAGATCCATCTTGTTGACGGCCAGCACAACCTGGCGAACGCCCATCAACGAGATGATCGCGCTGTGCCTCCAGGTCTGGCGGCACAGGCCCTTGGTCGCGTCCACCAGCACGACCGCCAGATCGGCGGTCGATGCGCCGGTCGCCATGTTGCGCGTGTACTGTTCGTGGCCGGGCGTGTCCGCGATGATGAAGCGTCGTTGCCGGGTGCCAAAGAACCGGTAACCGACATCGATTGTGATGCCCTGTTCGCGTTCCGAGTGGAGGCCGTCGACAAGCATGGCAAGGTCGGGGGCCGCGCCGCCACCGTCCCGCAGGCGTTTCGGCACGCCCTGGAGATGGTCGTCGGGGATGGCGCCGGCGTCCAGCAGCAGGCGGCCGATCAGCGTACTCTTGCCGTCATCGACGCTGCCGCAGGTCAGCAAACGGAGAAGTTGCTTCGTCGTCGCCCTGCCATGCTGGTCGACCTCCATCAGAAGTAGCCCTCGGACTTCTTCTTTTCCATTGAACCGCCGGCTCCGTGGTCGATAGCACGGCCTTGCCGTTCAGACGTACGGCTGGCGACAAGCTCGGCGATGATACTTTCGACCGTCGTCGCGCGCGATTCGATGGCGCCGGTGAGGGGGTAGCACCCCAGCGTCCGGAAGCGCACCCGTCGCCGCTGCGGCATTTCCTTGGGATGCAGGGGCAACCGGTCATCGTCGACCATGATCAGCATGCCATCGCGCTCCACGACCGGGCGGTCGGCGGCGAAGTAGAGGGGCACGACAGGTATCCGTTCGCGCGCGATGTAGGACCAGATGTCGAGTTCGGTCCAGTTCGACAAGGGGAAGACACGGACGGTCTCCCCGGGATTGAGGCGGCCGTTGTAGAGACGCCAAAGCTCGGGCCGTTGCTGTCGGGGATTCCATCGGTGCGAAGCGCTGCGGATCGAGAATATGCGCTCCTTCGAGCGTGACGGCTCCTCGTCGCGGCGTGCGCCGCCGATCGCGGCGTCGAAACCGTACAGGCTCACGGCCTGCTTTAGGGCTTCGGTCTTCATGATGTCGGTATGCACGGCCGCGCCATGCGAGAACGGGCCGATTCCCTGTGCGACACCATCCTGGTTGACATGGACGTGGAGATCGAGCCCCAGCTCACGCGCACGCCGATCGCGGAAGGCGATCATTTCCCGAAACTTCCAGGTCGTGTCGACGTGGAGAAGCTTGAACGGCGGCTTGGCCGGATAGAAGGCTTTCAGGGCGAGGTGGACCAGGACCGACGAATCCTTGCCGATCGAGTAAAGAACGGCGGGATTGGAGAACACCGCGGCCGCTTCCCGCAGCACATGGATGCTTTCCGATTCAAGTTCTTCAAGATAGGAGCGGAGGACTGGCATGAGGGCTCGTCTCCGCTTGCTTAGTGCAAGTCTGTCATTCGGCGGCCTGGCGGTACACCGGCGCCTCGACCGTCGGCCATGCGATGAGCCTGCAATCGACGCCCATCGACGTCAGCCGGGCGATCACCTCTTCGTGTAGTGCGTTGGCCGCGGGCCATTCCCGATCGAACCCGTCCGCTGTCGTCATGTGGCTGTTCGAGCCGCGCCGCGTGCCGTCGAGCGACCGGCCAAGGCGGGCTTCGACGGCCCTCATGTGTTCTTTTCGGGCGAGGTGTACGGCCGAAGGCAGCATCGGCCATGTCCGCGCTCCGCCAGCGAGGTGGTTCAACAGGTCCGTCATCGTTTCCAGGGGGCGCTCGACCAGGCGCTCGTACGGGACGAGCTTCACCAGGTGCGGATGGCGGGCCGCCTGAAGCTGGTAGGAGATGAACTGGCGTGCGTACGAAACCAAGGCGCCGCCAAACAGGTAGTCTTGAAAGCTCGTGTCGACCAGCGGCACTCCGCGGAACTGGCTGTAGGCAGGATCCGCATGCACCTGGCAGTAGCGGAAGTACGATGCAGCCTGGCCGATGGGATTGCGATAGACCAATGCGATCGGGCCCCCACGTCCGGCGCGGGCAGCCCGCTCCATCGCTGCAACCTCGACTGGCGCGTACTTGTAGGGCGCAAGGTCGACCGGGGTGTGGCGGTAGCTTTCTTCCTCGTGAAGGCAATCGTAGCCACGAACGTGGAATGCCGTACCCGACCACCACTCGACCGCGTCGGCGAGATCGCCGAAGCCCGGGCAAACTGCATGCCCGATGAAGAGGTGGTTCACCGGCAGGGCTCTCGAGACGTAGAACAAAGGCCCGCCATGGACCGCGCCATATTCAAAAGGCCGGCCTCCGGTTCGTCCGACCGCTTCGCCGGTCTGCAGATCGTCAATTCGGCCACCGCGCGCCAGGTGGCTCAGGAACGAAACTACATATCGAAGGAACCAAGTGCCCGAACGGGGCACCGTCGCGAGAATTGGAAGGCGATGAACGCTAAACATCTAGAATGGTACGCAACGAGCGCTCCCGGTCTCCCCACGATCGACGGCAAGACTAGCGAGTATCGAGAAAGAATGGTCCACCGAGTTGTGCATGTCTTGAGATATTCCCGAGGATCGTCGCAAGGCAGCCATGCGGGAGCGCTTCGATCCGACCAGGCTTGATGCCGGATTGGCCCGCTTCTTGCGCATCGCGGCTCTTGGCAGTCGCGATGAAGTCGTTGTCTTGCTAGAAGCCCTCCGGATCATCCGCAGGAGCTTCGATGACGTTCAATGCACTCGTTCTGAGCCAAGGCGCCGATCGCAAGGTGAACGGCGCGGTCGAAGCCCTGCCCGATGACAGGTTGCCCGCTGGCGACGTTACCGTCGCGGTCGGCTACTCGACCCTGAACTACAAGGACGGGTTGGTCCTGACGACGGGCGGCGGCTTGGTGAAAACCTGGCCGCATGTCGGCGGTATCGACTTCGCCGGTGCCGTTGAAAAGTCCGAGAATGCCTCGTTCAAGGTCGGCGACAAGGTGGTGTTGAACGGTTGGCGCGTCGGTGAACTGCACTGGGGCGGCTACGCGACCAAGGCGCGCGTGAAGGGTGACTGGCTGGTCAAGTTGCCGGCTTCGATCTCGACCAGGCGGGCGATGGCGATCGGCACCGCCGGTTACACATCGATGCTCTGTGTAATGGCTCTGGAGAAGCATGGGATCACGCCGACCGCGGGCGAGGTTCTGGTGACGGGAGCGGCTGGCGGCGTGGGGTCGCTGGCCGTCGCGATCCTGGCCAAGCTCGGCTACACCGTGGTGGCAGCCACCGGAAGACCGCAGGAAGGCGACTATCTCAAGTCGCTTGGCGCCGCGACGATCATGGACCGAAAGGAACTGACCGAGGCGCCGGACCGGCCGCTGCTGTCGGAGCGCTTTGCCGGCGTGGTCGACACCGTTTCCGGCGTGATGTTTGCGCGGGCGCTCGCCCAGGTGAAGTACGGCGGCGCAGCCGCGGTCTGCGGTCTTGCGGCCGGGCCTGCGTTCCCGGGTTCGATCCTGCCGTTCATCCTGCGCGGCGTGTCGGTTCACGGCATCGATTCCGTGATGTTGCCGAAGGCGCCTCGCGAGGAAGCGTGGCGTCGTCTCGGCACCGACCTGCCGCTCGACAAGCTCGACAGCACCGTGAGTGAGGCCGGGCTTGGCGATCTGACGGCGCTGGCCCCAAAAATCCTCAAAGGAGAGATACGAGGCCGCGTGGTTGTCGACGTGAACAAGTGATAGTTTGACGCTAACAGTTCATTTTTCGCCGAAGGGACGACCATGACTCCGCCGAACGCCGCGCCCGTCGCCAACAATCTCGACGCCTTCCTGATGCCCTTCACGGCGAATCGGCAATTCAAGGCGAACCCGCGCATGTTGGCCAAGGCCAAGGGCGTCCACTACTGGACGCCGGAAGGCCGCAAGGTGATCGACGGTACGGCAGGCCTTTGGTGCGTCAACGCCGGCCACGGTCGCGAGGAGATCAAGGCGGCAATAGCCCGGCAGCTTGACGAGATGGACTATGCGCCGTCGTTCCAGATGGGTCATCCCAAGGCATTCGAGCTGGCGGCGCGGCACGCGGCGTTGCTGCCCGGCGACCTCAACCACGCCTTCTACTGCAACTCGGGCTCGGAGGCCGTCGATTCGGCGCTCAAGATCGCGTTGGCCTATCAGCGCGCCCGTGGCCAGGGCACGCGCACGCGCTTCATCGGCCGTGAGCGTGGCTACCACGGCGTCGGCTTTGGCGGTATTTCGGTCGGTGGCATGGTGAACAATCGCAAGTGGTTCGGCGCCATGCTGCCGGGCGTCGATCACCTGCCTCACACGCACCTGCCGCAGAACGCCTTTTCGAAGGGCCAGCCCGAGCACGGCGCCGAGCTGGCGGACGCGCTCGAGGGCATCGTCGGTCTGCACGATGCATCCAACATCGCCGCCGTCATCGTCGAGCCGTGCGCCGGCTCGACCGGCTACCTGCCGCCGCCGAAAGGCTACCTGGAGCGCCTGCGCCAGATCTGCGACAAGCACGGCATCCTGCTGATCTTCGACGAGGTCATCACGGGGTTCGGCCGGCTCGGCACCGCCTTTGCCGCCGAGAAGTTCGGCGTCATCCCCGATCTCATGACCGTGGCCAAGGGCATCTCCAATGCCACCGTGCCGATGGGTGGCGTATTCGTCCGCAAGCATATCTTCGACGGGCTGATGACCGGCCCGGAGAACGCCATCGACCTGTTCCATGGCTACACCTATTCGGCTCATCCGCTGGCCTGTGCGGCAGCATCCGCGGTGCTCGACATCTATCGCGACGAGAACCTGTTCGAACGCTCGGCCGAGCTGTCGCCGTACTGGGAGCAGGGCGTGCACTCCCTGAAGGGTCTGCCCAACGTCACCGACATTCGCAATCTCGGACTGGCGGCCGGTATCGATCTCGCTCCGAGCGGCCCGGTGGGAGCGCGCGGCTATGCAGCCTTCGTCAAGGCCTTCGAGCTTGGCCTGATGGTGCGTCAGTCGGGCGATGCCATCGCCATGTCGCCGCCGCTGGTGATCGAGAAGTCCCAGATCGACGAGATCATCGACATTACGGCCAAGACGATCAAGGCGGTCGCCTAGCTCCCGGGCCGTGGCGCGCGGCGAATGTTCGCCGTGCGCATGGCGTTCGACGCCGGCCGCCGCTAAAACCTGTTCTCGATCATCCTCGATGGAATGGGCGGGGGACAGGGCAGGTGATCATCGATGACGATCTGACGACGCTGGTGGGCTCTGCGGCCGCAGCAGCCCATGTCGCGATCGCAGGCGCTGTCACGGTCCACGTGCTTCTCCACAAGCGCAACGTCGGCGCGGCGGTCTCGTGGATCGGAATCGCCTGGCTGTCGCCGTTCCTGGGCGGGTTGCTCTACCTGATCATGGGCATCAACCGCGTCAAGCGTCGCGCCCAACGATTGCGGCGGGAGCGGCTGCCGCCGGCTGTCGCCGATCCGGGCATCGTGAGTTCCGAGGCGCTGTCGCCTCTCGAATACGCCGTGGGCCGGCTGACGGGGCTCCGGGCGGAGCCCGGCAATTCCGTGGAGATGCTGCGCAGCGGCGACGAGGCCTATCCGCGCATGCTGGAGGAGATAGGCCGCGCGCAAAAGAGCGTCGGCCTGTGCAGCTATATCTTCCGTGCGGACGAGGCGGGCGAGAAGTTCCACCAAGCACTGATCCAGGCGCAGCGGCGAGGCGTTCAGGTGCGCGTCCTGATCGACGGCGTGGGCGGCGGCTATTTCTGGTCGGGCACCTACCGACATCTAAGTGGGGCCGGCGTGCCGGTTGCGCGCTTCCTCCATTCATACTTTCCCTGGCGTATGCCTTTCGTGAACCTGCGCAATCACCGGAAAGTGCTGGTGATCGACGGCCATGTGGCCTTCACGGGCGGCCTCAATATCGGTGCCGAGAACGTCGAGGAGGGAAGCCCGACCCATCCGGTGCGCGACACGCATTTCCGGATCGAGGGCCCCGTCGTGGAGCAGCTTACCGATGCCTTCGCCGACGACTGGCTGTTCACGACGGGCGAGCAGTTGCCGGGGGAGGACTGGTTCCCACCGCTCGCGAAGGTCGGGACGGTGGCCGCGCGGGTTGTCACGTCCGGTCCGGACGAGGACATCGAACAGATCGAGTTCGTGGCGCTGCACGCCATTTCCTGCGCACGGCGGTCTATCCGCGTGATGACGCCCTATTTCCTTCCGCCCGAGCCCCTCACGATGGCACTCGGCCTGGCGGCGATGCGCGGCATCAAGGTCGACATCGTATTGCCAGAAAACTCCAACCACGTGATCCTCGATTGGGCCCGCCGGGTGCCGCTCAGGCCGCTGATCGAGGCGGGATGCCGGGTCTGGCTGATGCCCGCACCGTTCGACCATTCGAAGCTGATGACCATCGACGATTCCTGGTCGCTGATCGGCAGCGCCAATTGGGACACTCGCAGCTTCCGGCTGAACTTCGAACTCAACGTCGAATTGCATGACGCCGCCTTCGCCCGTCAGATTGCGGAAATGATCGAGCCGCGACGCCGGATGACGCTTGCCGATATCGACGGAGATGCGCTGCCGATCCGCCTGCGCAACAGCGCCGCCCGATTGCTCCAACCCTACCTGTAGAAGCGCCTAAGCCGGTCCTTGCGGCGGCTCGGCGGCGAAGCGGCCACTCCCGCCTTGCTATCGGCAACCCTGAGCTCGAGTCGGATCGGGCGATGATCGGATGGGCCGAAATCGAGCGCTGCGGTCGAGCGGCAGGCCAGCCCATGTACCAGGCAGCGATCAAGCCGGAACGGCACCACGTTGCCCGAGAGGTGCGTCGGCTCGCGCGGACCGACATCCAGGAAGCCGGGCAGCGACACCGGTCCAACGGCGTTGTAGTCGCCGATGATCGCGGAGGGCCGTCCGTGCAGCGCGGTGGCGATGTGCGCGAGCTGGCGCCGGTTCAAGAGCTGGCCATGGGAAAGGTGGACGTTGGCGAACGTGATGTCGCCAACCTGGACGATCTGTGCGCGGCGCCGCGGCAGGCGGCCGGGCAGGCGCGATGCCGGCAAGGACAATGCGCTCGGCCGCGGAAAGTGGTGCGGACTCCAGACGGCAAGCCCGTGGATCCGCCCCAACCAGGAGAGCCGATGGAAGTGCCCCCCGATCAGTGTCGGCAGCTCCTCCATGTGCTTCGTCGCTTCCTGCATGAGAAGGACGTCGGGCCGCTCTCGACTCGCAAGTGCTGCAACGTCGCCGACGGCAGCGCCAGTCAGTCGGAGCAGGTTCCAGCTTACAACCTTCATGCCGGCCTCATGGCTTGGCCGGCTTGTCGCGCCTGGTGCGGCGGATCTGGTCGGTCATCGACGCCGTGCCTCCGGCGGCTGCCTGAAGCTCGGTTCTGACCTGCTCGCGGCGCTCGTGGATCGAGGCGATCACGAGGCCCATCGGGACTCCGAGGCCGACCAGTGCCGACTCGGCGAGCTGCAGGCTCGCCTCGATGGTCTCCGGCACCGTATCCGTCACGGCGAGCGTGTAGAGATGCCGGGCATGCTGGGCGTCGTGCGCGCGGGCTACGATCATCACGTCGGGGCGCCGGGCCCGCACGGCCCGGACCACGTCGTCCACCGCCGCCGTATCGATGGTGACGATCACGCCCGTCGCCTCGTCGATGCCGCAGCGCTGTAGGAACAGAGGATTGGATGCATCGCCGAAGTAGACGGGGCGACCGAGCTTGCGCCAGCGCCCGACGCCCTGCGCATCGTTGTCCGCCGCAATGTACGAGATGCCATGCTTGTCCAGCAGATCGCAGACGAGCTGCCCGACCCGGCCATGACCCACGACGATCACGCGCCGCGCGTGATCGTCCGGCGGCAGTTGGGTGAACGGGGCCTCGCCGGCGGCCTTCGTCTCCAGGCGCCGCGCCGCGCGTCGGGCGAACGGCGACACGAAGGGCAGGATGGCCATGGTGAGCGAGACGACGGCAAGCAGGCCAGCCGCCAGACCGCCATCCACCAAGTCATGCTGCGTTGCCAGACCGATGCCGATGAACGCGAACTCGCCACCGGGCGCCAGCAGCAGGCCGGTTTCGACGCTCGACGCCCATGGCACCCCAAACAGCCGACAGAGCGGCACGAGGATGATCGTCTTGGCCGCCATCATCGCGAAGAAGCCGCCGATCACAAGGGCAGGCTCGCGCCAGATGAAACTCAGGTCGATGTGCATGCCCACCGAGAAGAAGAAGACGCCGAGCAACAGTCCCCTGAACGGATCGATCATCGCTTCGACGGCGCGCCGGTACTCCGTTTCCGCAAGCAGCAGGCCTGCAATGAAGGCGCCCAGCGCCATGGACAGGCCGGCATAGGCCGCGATCACGCCCGACCCGACGGCGATCAACAACGTCGCGGCCATGAAGAACTCGGGATTGTCCGTGCTGGCGGCGAGGCGGAAGAGCGGCTTCAGTACGAGTCGGCCGACCACGGCGATCACACCGACGGCGACGGCGGCCTCAAACAGCGCCAGCACGACGCCTTGCACGACCGATCCCTCAGATTGACCGCCCAACGCGCTGATCAGGAATAGAAGGGGAACGACGGCGAGGTCCTGCGCCAGCAGAATGGCGAAGCTTGTCCGGCCCGTGGTCGACATCATGCGGCGCTGGCCCGACAGCAGCTCCATGACGATGGCCGTGGAAGAGAGGGCCAGGCAGGCGCCGATGATCAGGGCCGCAGCGGGCGGCTGCCCGAGCCACAGGGCGGCCGAGCTGATCGCCAGGGCGGAGAGGAACCCCTGCAACCCACCAAGGCCAAATACCAGCCGTCGCATGGTGATCATGCGCCGCATGGAAAGTTCGAGCCCTATGAAGAACAGGAGGAAGACGATGCCGAGGTCGGCGATGAATGCGATCTGGCGCTCTCCGGTGACAGTCAGCCAGTCGATGGCGCGGGAATTGTCGGCCAGCCGCCCGAGTCCGTGGGGGCCGAGGGCCGCGCCGACGACCAGGAAGCCTAGTACCGGGCTGATCTTGAGCCGGTGCACGACGGGAGCCACGACAGCGGCCGTGCCGAGGACGATGAGCGCGTCCTTGAAGACGAAGATTTCGTTGGTTCCCGCCATCTTCGGCCAACATAGACTGTGAAGGGCGATCTGTGCACACTTTCGTGCCTACACAACGCAATCGGGGCGGAAACGAAATCATGAAGGTGGTCATCACCGGCGGCGCCGGGTTTCTCGGCAAGAAGCTGGCTCGGCGAATCCTGCAGCAGGGCGAGCTCTCCGGATCTGCAGGCCGGCCGGAGAAGGTGAGCGAGGTGCTGCTGTTCGACGTCGGCAAGGCGAGCGGGCCGGGTCTCGACGATCCCAGGGTGAAGGCGCTGGCCGGCGACATCTCGAACTTCGCCACGGTGCAATCGATCGTGCAGGGGGCGGCCACGGTGTTCCACTTCGCGGCTGTGGTCAGCGCCGGCGCCGAGGCCGACTTCGACTTGGGGTATCGTGTCAATCTCGACGGGACTCGCAACGTGCTGGAAGCCTGCCGGGCGCTCGGAACCAATCCGCGGGTGGTGTTCACCAGCTCGCTCGCGGCGTTCGGCGGCGAGCTGCCGCCGGCCGTCACCGACGACACCCCGTTGACGCCGCAGACCTCCTATGGGGCCCAGAAATCGATCGGCGAGTTCCTGGTGCGGGACTACACCCGCAAGGGCTTTCTGCGCGGTACCTCGGTGAGGTTGCCGACCATCTGCGTGCGCACCGGCCTGCCCAACAAGGCGGCCTCGACCTGGGCGAGCTCCGTGGTTCGCGAGCCACTGACCGGGGTCGACGTGGTCTGCCCGGTAACGCCCGAGACGATCATGGTCGTGCTGAGCCCACGCAAGACGGTCGATGCCTTCATGCGCCTGCACGACTTGGCGCCGGACGCCTTCGGGCCGGGCCGGACCCTGCTGCTCAACGGTATCAACGTCACGGCGAAGGAACTCGAGCAGGCAGTCGGGCGTCACGCCGGCAACCGCAAGGTCGGCAAAGTGACCTGGCAGCACGATCCGGCCATTCAGAAGATCTGCGACGGCTGGCCCCAGGGCATCGACTCTGTGCGCGCACGCAAGCTCGGCTTCGAGACGGACAAGGATCTCGACGAGGTCGTCCGCAATTTCATTGCCGACGATCTCGAAGAGCAGATGAAGATCGCGAGGCCGGCTTAACGTCCGCGCAGCATCCGCCAGCCGTTCTGGAGGTGGCGCAACGGACCCCAGACATGGCGCGTGCGCATCATGTGCCAGCGCTGTGGTTCGTTGTCGGGCCCAGCGATGGCGCCGGCGTCTTCGACGTAGTCGGTGATGCCCACGGCGTCGGTGTCCCATGGGCCGGTGGTCTTGAAGATCGTCGTCCTGGCGCCGTAGCCCTGCAGGCTTCGCGACATGCCGGACGCCATGAAGTCCATATAGCGCGGCAGGCTCTCGGGTCGGCAGAGGTAGCCCTTGTTGAAGCCGACGGCGAGCAGGCGGAAGTGGAACGGGTTCTTTTCGAGATAGCGGATGACCTCGGTCGTGTTGGCCGGGTAGCGCGGCGAGAAGAAATCGTCGATCACGACGATGCCGGCGGTGTTCACGATACGGTTGGCGAATTCCAGCTCGCGGTAGACCGCCGTGCCCGTATGTTCACCGTCGATGTGAAACCAGCGGACCGACTGGTGCATCGCCTGGAGGTCGAGCTTGGCCGGCAGGTCCGCCGAGGGCCCCGACAGCGGCACGATGTTTGCGGGCTCCACGCCGGCCGATTCGATCGAGCGCCGGACCGCGGCTTCGTCGAGGCGCAGGTCGCAAAGATAGAGCTTCTCGCTGCCCTTTCGGTAGGCGGCGAGGACCGACGCCGAGCGGCCCCGCCAGACCCCGATCTCGAAAAGGTCGCCGGGAATGCCGGCCTGCTGGTCGAGCAGGGCGCGCCAAACGCAGTAGGACTGGAACATGAACCAGCCCGGAATGGCGTCGATTTTCTCCCAACTGAGCATTCTCGGTCCTCGCTTGCGGCGCCTTGCTAACAGCGCCCCATCGACGCTGCAAGCCGTCCGGCGCTTGCGCCTTGTGCAAGGGTCCTGTAGAGCCCGCACGCGGGGAAATGCCAACTACTACAGTCGCATACAGGACGACCGTCGGCCTGATCTGGACCCTGGTGCTCTGGCACAGCTGGGAGTGCCGGGGGCTCTTTGTGGACGGTTCAGCGTTTCTCGTGCAGATCGCCCGGCGCGAGTGGTTCTTCGACTTCTATGACCCGCGGCTCTTCGCGATGGTCCTGGGCCAGGTGCCGGTCATCACCGCGGTCTTCCTGGGAGTCACCGATCTTCATTTCCTGGCGCAGCTCCTGTCGCTCGGGCTTTTTGCATTGCCGACCGCCTTCTACCACGTCGCCCTGATGCGGGTCAGGCACGATCCGCTCCTCCTCGCAACGGTCATGGCGGCAATTGGCATAGTCTTCATGACAACGTCGTTTTTCATCGTCGGCGAATACAACACCGCCTTCGCGATCGCGATCGTGGTGACGGTGCGGTTGATGACTGCAGACCGGCTGACGACGTCCGACGGCTTCTTCCTGTTGGCGGCCAGCGCGCTCGCGGTACGAACGTACGAGGTCATGCTCTATTTCGGCCCGCTGCTGGCAATCATGATCGGCTGGTGCGTCTACCGTGCGCCCAACCGTCCCCGCCTGGCGACCGCCCTGCACCTGCTTGCTGCCCTGCTCTTTCTGGGTGGCATGACCGTTGCGATGAACTCGCTGATCCATCCATTCTCCGAGGATCATCTCAGTAGGACGGTGGCGACGATCCTCGACGCTTGGCAGAACGTCCAGTTCGACCTCACGCTGCTCTCCGCCCTTGTCATCGTCATATGGGCGATCGTTCGCCCCAGGGATCTGGCGACCCGAAAGCCCTATCTGGCCGCAGGCTTCTTCCTCCTGTTGCTGGTTCTGTCGCCTCTGCTGGGGCTCAGCGACACGCTCGTCCGGCCACATGCCAAGTCGCAGTACGTGGCGCGCAGCGTCGCGGGGCTGGTGGTCGCGACCATTGTCGTACTCATCTGGATCTACAAATCACCGCTCGGTTCGAAAGTCGGTACTTTCAAGGAGCTGCGCCAGCCGCCGGTCGCCCGACGGCTGGTTGCTTTCGGCTGCGTGATGGTGCTCGCCGTGATTCCTTCGGACGCCTTCCTCACCCTGGAATGGCGCACCTACCTTCAGACGGTGCGGACCGTGGTGCGCGACCAGAACGGCGTCATCGCGTTCGAGACAACGCCGCTTTCAAGACCACCGCTCGAAATGTTGGTCGAGGCGTGGATCCTGCCGAGTCAAAGTCTCGCACTGCGCTCGAAGCGAGGCGACGGCATTATCGCGCCGCCGCGATCCTTCAACGCCTGGCAGCCATTCTCGCCAGCCGAGCCCTATCCGCTCGGCCCGTACACCTGGCGCGACTGAGCGTGCGAACCGTCTCACAGGCCGCCGTCTGCCGGGGCGTCGTCCTGCTGCTCTGGGCGCTGGCCATCAACAACACGCTCGCCAGCCGCGCACTGTTCTGGGACGGCTCCTCGTTCTTCGTGAACTTGCTCGATCACGGCCGGTTCCACGATTTCTATACGGCGCGCGCGCACGTCGACTGGGTGACCCAGGCGCCAGTGCTGCTGCTCGCCAAGTGGGGTGTCCGTGACACACATCTGCTTGCCATGGCCTATTCGGCCGCGCTGTTCGTCCTGCCGACCGCCTTCTATCACTTGGCGTTGATGCGCGTACGACATGATCCAGTGCTGCTGGCGGCCGTACTTGCCGTGGTGGCGGCCGTCTACTTGCCGACGTCGTTCTTCATTGTCGGGGAATACAACGCGGCGTTTGCCTGCGTTACGGCCACGATGGCCGTCGCCGTGACAGCCGACGGCAGGAGCCGGGCCGACGGGGTCCTTCTTCTTCTCTTCGGCGTTCTCTCGCTGCGATCCTACGAGGCCATGGTCTACCTTGGCCCGCTTGCGGCGGCAGCGATTCTTTCGTCGACAGGGCGTGACGACGCGATCGCCAGGCTGTTGAACATCGTCGCGGCACTCGCTTTCATCGGCTCGGCAGTCGTGTCGGCCGCCACCATCGTCGATTATTGGGATCACCCGCATTTCATGAAGGTGCGATCGACCAGCGTCGACTTCTGGCAGAACATGCAGTTTGCCATCCCATTGGCCGGATTCCTGATCTGCGCCATCTTGGGCGTCCGCCGCCCGGCATGGCTGCAGGGGCGGGGGCCGATCGTCGTGATGGGCGTCTCCGCGGCGCTGCTCGCCATCTCGCCGTGGTGGCGTGCCGTACATCCCCCCTCGATCCTCTATCCGCCATCGCACTACGTTGCCCGCCAGGCCGCGGGCCTGTTGTTGGCGGCGTTGCTGGTTGCGATGTGGGTACAGGTCGCGCGGCGCAATCCGCCGGCGGTATTCGCCGCAATCCGTTCCGAGGGTGTCGCGCGGCGCATGGTGCTGGCGCTCGCGGCGCTCACATTCGCTGCGGCAATTCCCGATATCGCGCTGACGCGGCTATGGAGTGGCTACGTCGAGGATCTGCAGGCGGTTGTAGACGGCAGCAACGGCCTCGTGCGCGCGGAGACACTGCCGCTGCACGATTGGCCGAACAAGCTGTTCTTCCAGGACTGGTCCTATCCGGCGCTGAGCGCCGCAGTGAGCCGGCAACCCGGCCGCGCCTACGTGGTCTCGGACCAGGACTATCTCAGCAATCCACCCTTCGAGCCGACCTGCGGTCTCTTGCCGAAGCTTCCCGGGTACGGCTGGCGGAGCTGACCTACGGTCTCATCCACATCGAGGCGGACCCGGAGCCACGGATGGGCTCCGCCGCCTCGACGAACTCGCACAGGATCCTGCGGGTGTCGCGCGGGTCAATGATCTCCTCGATCCAGAAGGTCTCGGCGCTGCGGAACGGCGAGCGCAGCTTGTTCAGCCGATCCTCGATCTCTTCCATCTTGGCCTTGCGATCGGGCGCGGCGTCGAGATCGGCCCGGTAGGCGGCCTCGATGCCGCCTTCCAGCGGCAGGGAGCCCCAGCGACCGGACGGCCATGCATAGCGCCAGTTGACGCGCGAGCCATTCTGGTGGGCGGCGCCGGCCACACCGAAGGCGTTGCGGATGATGAAAGTGCACCACGGCACCGTCGTCTGGAACATCGCCGACATGGCGCGCACGCCCTGGCGGATGACACCGCTCTTCTCGGCCTCGAGCCCGATCAGGAAACCCGGACAATCGCAGAAATAGACCACCGGCAGATGGAAGGTCTCGGCCAGGTCGAGGAAGCGGATCACCTTCTGGCAGGTGTCTGCCGTCCAGCCGCCGCCGTAGAACATCGGGTCGCTCGCCATGACGGCCACCGGCCAGCCGTCGATGCGGGCAAGGCCGGTCGCCACAGCGCGGCCGTAGAGGCGGCCCATTTCGAAGAAGCTGCCTTGATCGACGATCTTCTCGACGATCGGGCGGATGCGATAGACCTTGCGGATGTCGCGTGGGATGGCCTCGAACAGTGACTCTTCGCGGCGCGCCGGATCGTCCGTCGGGGCCCCGCGCGGCGGCGTGTCGTGGACCGACGATGGCAGGTAGGAAAGGAAGCGGCGGGTGACGGCGAAAGCCTCGTCCTCGGTGTCGACGGCCTCGTCGATGGCGCCGGCACGGAGCTGGATCTCCCATCCGCCCAGGTCCTGTTTGTCGAATTGCCTGGGGCTGAGCCGGTTCACCACCGGCGGCCCGGCGACGAACATCGCCGAGATTTCCTTCACCATGACGGAGTAGTGCGTGGCCGCGAGCCGCGCTGCACCCAGGCCGGCGACGGAGCCGAGGCCCAGCCCCACCGTCGGCACGGTGCCCATGTTTCGCACGACCCATTCCCAGCCGCTGACCCCCGGGACGTTGGCGCGGCCAGTCGTTTCGATGGTCTTCACCGAGCCGCCGCCGCCCGAGCCTTCGATCAGGCGGATCACCGGCACGCGGTACTGGTTGGCGTAGCGTTCGATGAAGTTCGACTTCTCCTTGATCGTGGCGTCGGCCGAGCCGCCGCGCACGGTGAAGTCGTCGCCCGTGACCGCGACCGGCCGGCCATCGATCTTGCCGCGACCCATCACGGCATTGGCCGGCATCAGGTCGACCAGGTCGTTGCGGCCGTCGTATTCGGCCTTGCCCGCGATACTGCCAATCTCGCGAAAAGAGCCGGGATCGAGCAGGCGGTCTATGCGCTCGCGCACCGTCAGACGTCCGCCGTCGTGCTGGCGCTTGATTTTGTCGGCGCCACCCATCCGCCTGGTCATGTCTTGACGGCGGCGCAGCTCGTCCATCTCCGGTTGCCAGCTCATCTCGTCGTTCCCCGGTACGGTTGTTTCAATTCGGACTGGTCGGATGTCGTACCAATGCCGGCGTGGCCCGGCTACAGTGAAAGCGCCGAAGCGGGGGAGTGCGGCCGATGGACGAAACAGGTGACAGCAGCGTTCTGCTGGTGGCGAGGTGCCTGCTTGCCGGACTCTTCCTGTGGTCGGGCATCGGCAAGTTCGGGGGCTACGATGAGACCGGACTTTTCATGGCCCAGCATGGGGTGATCGGCATGTTGCTGCCCGCGGCGATCGCCATCGAACTCACCGGGGCGCTGATGCTGATCATCGGATTCAAGGTGCGCTTCGCGGCGCTGACTCTGGCGGGGTTCTGCGTCGTGACCGCGCTTCTGTTCCACGCCAACTTCGTCGATCGCGCGCAGATGTTCCATTTCCTCAAGAACCTTGCGATCGCAGGCGGCTTGCTTGCACTCTACGTCGCCGGGCCGGGGCGCATGTCGTTCGATGGCGCAGCCGGGGAAGACGACGAGCAGGCGACGTAACCGGAGGGCGATTCGACTGTCTGTCGTCCAGGGGCCTGGGTGCGACTCGTGGCACAGGCAGCGGCACAGGATGGTGTGCCGAAAAGCCCGCTTAGTAGACGACGCCGTCGATCAGGTTCTCCTCGTAGAGCTTCGCGAGGTCGATGCCGCCTGGCGGACGGGCAACGACGAGGCCGGCGATGGCGCGCTGCAGCCGCACCTCCTGGTCGCGTCGCAATGCCTCGGCCTTGTCGACCGTGATGGCGGTGAAGCGAACGGTCTGACCGGGCAGCAGGCGACCGAGCCGCGGCAGGTCCACCGAGGCCACGGTCGCGATCTTCGGATAGCCGCCCACGGTCTGGCGGTCGGCCAGCAGGACGATCGGCAGGCCGGCGCCGGGCACCTGGATGGCGCCGGGGGCGATGCCGTCCGAGATGATGTCGGCTCCCTTGGCATGAGCGATCGTCGGGCCCTCGAAGCGGATCCCCATGCGATCGGCTTCCTTGGAGACGCGATACTCCTGCTCGACGAAGGTCCGTCGCCCGTCCTCGGTGAAATATTCCTCCTGGGGTCCCCAGACGACACGCACCGGGCCGCTGCCATAGTCGAAGGGATGAGCGAGCCTGCGCTCGTCGCGTGGCGGCGCCTGCGGGAGCGTCAGCGGCAATGCATCGCCAGGCGCCAGCTTTCGGCCCTGAAACCCGCCGACACCGGCGCGCGAGTAGGTCGAGAGGCTTCCCATGAACGCCGGCAGGGCGAAGCCGCCGGCCACCGCGAGGTAGGCGGTGCTGGTGCCTTCGACCATGCCGACGCGCAGCACCTGGCCACGCTTGAGGAGATGGGAGCGGTCTGAGTCCAATGGCTTGGGCGGCACATCGGGACCGTCGATCAGCACCAGCGACAGCGGACCGGTCAGGGCCACGCGCACGCTGTCGGCCTCAACCAGGAGATCGGGGCCCATCACGCCGATCTCGATGCCCGCGGTGTTGGCCGGATTGCCTGCGAGAGCGTTGGCGAGCGAGAGCCCGATGCGGTCCATGGCGCCCGCCGTCGGCATGCCGAGTGCCATGGAGCCCGTGCGGCCGAGATCCTGCAGCGTGTCGAACAGGCCCGCGCGCACCACTTTCAGCGCGCCGCTCATTGAGCCTTCACCAGTCTGGACCAGTCGAAGGTGCCGGATTCGACCTCACGGGCAATGCGGTCGTATGTCTTCCGGTCGACCCGCTGGAAACAGAGCGCATCGCCCGGCGACAGGAACACCGGCTGCTCGCGGCGCTGGTCGAACATCCAGAGCGGGGTGCGGCCGATCAGGTGCCAGCCCCCCGGACTTTCGAAAGGGTAGATCGTCGTCATGTCCATTGCGATGGCGACCGAGGAGCGCGGCACGCGCACCCGCGGCTGCGACCGGCGCGGCAGGAAGAGGGAGGGATCGAGTCCGGCAACGTAGGCAAGGCCCGGCATGAAGCCGAGAACGTATACCTTGAAGGGCGACGCGAGATGGGCTGCGATCACCTGCTCCACCGTCTTCTTCGTCCGTTCGGCGACCTCTTCGAGGTCGGGTGCGAACTCGCGGTCGTCGTAGCAGCAGGGGATGGTGACGCGGCGGCTCTCCCTGTCGGTCGGCAGGCCGCGGGCGATCAGCGCGTCGACCTTAGGCTGCAGGTCGGCGCGGGACGTGGCGAGGGGATCGTAGGTCACCATGAGTGACCGCATGGTGGGCACGGTCTCGACCACCCCGGCGACCTCGCCGGCGTCGCGCGCCCGGGCGATCGCAGCATGCAGCGCCATCACCCGCCCATTGATCTCGGGGGAAATCTCGTTGCCGAATTCGACGGTGAAGGCGGTGTCGCCGCAGGATAGGTACCGAACGCTCACATCTGCTACGATAGCCGCTTAGATCGAGGGAGTCTCCCATGGCTGCTGCGACCAATGCCGGACACGTCAACATCAATTCCGACCTGGGCGAGAGCTTCGGCCCTTGGGTCATGGGTAACGACGTCGAAGTGTTGAAGATCGTGAAATCGGCGAACGTCGCCTGCGGTTTCCATGCCAGCGACCCCGTGGTGATGATGGATACGGTCAGGCTTTGCACCCAGAACGGCGTCTCGATCGGCGCCCATCCGGGTTTCGCCGATCTGCAGGGCTTTGGCCGCCGCGTGATCAACCTCACGGTCAAGGAACTCGAGGCCAACATCGCCTACCAGATCGGTGCGTTGCAGGCGATTGCGGCGCTCCATGGCGCCAAGGTCACCCACATGAAGCCGCACGGCATGATGGGCAACATGTCGGCGGAGAGCGCCGAGATGTCGGAGGCCATCGCGCGGGCCACCAAGGCGGTCGACCGCGACTTGATCTTTCTGGCGCAGGCCAACACCGAGCAGGGCAAAGCCGCCCGCAAGCACGGGCTGCGCGTTGCCGAGGAGGTGTTCGCCGACCGCACCTACACCGATGCAGGCTTCCTCACGCCCCGCAAGGAAGCCAATTCCATGATCAAGGACCCCGCCCAGGCGGTGGCCCATGTCCGGCGCATGGTCGATGAACAGGCGATCTACTCGACATCCGGCAAGCGCATTCCGTGCCAGGTCGATTCGATCTGCGTCCACGGCGATGGTCCCACGGCGGTGACGGTGTCCAAGGCCGTCCGCGAAGGGCTCGAGGCGGCTGGGATCCGCATCGTGCCGCTGCCGGAGATGCCCAGCCTGCGGCATTGATGCCGCGCTTGTCGGACGGCCGCCCGCCGCTATAGTCCGCCCCATCCGAGGGGCAGCGAGAGCGACGGGAGTGGCGTATGGCGGTGTTCGGTAAGGCTCAGTACATCAAGCGCGTGGAAGACGACCGGCTTCTGACTGGAAGTGGAGGATTCACCGACAATTTGAGCCGCCCGAACCAGGTCCACGTCGTGCTCGTCCGTTCCCCGCACGCCCATGCGAAAATCGTCAATGTCGATACGAACGCAGCACGAAAGGCCGCCGGGGTCGTCGCGGTGTACACTTGGAACGACATGGCCAAGGAGGGGGTGGGCGACTTCTCCTTCCCGACGATGTTTCCCAACGCCGATGGCAGCAAACCGGAGATGACGCCCCGCCGTTCGCTGGCATCGGAGGTCGTGCGCTATGTCGGCGAGGCTGTGGTCGCCGTGGTCGCCGAAACGCGCGCCGAGGCCCAGGACGCTGCCGACCTGGTCGAAGTCGAGTACGATCCGCTGCCCTCCGTCACGACCATCGAGGATGCGCTGAAGCCCGATGCGCCAGTGGTCTGGAAGGGCGCTCCCGGCAACCTCGTGGGCTTCAACCGATTCGGCGATGCCGCAAGGGCCGATGCCGCATTCAAGGCGGCGGCGCACGTCGTCTCGCTCGACATCATGCACCAGCGCCTAATCGTGAACGCGATGGAGCCGCGGGCCGTCATGGCCGAGTGGGACGGCGACCGGCTGATCGTCCATATCGGCAGCCAGAACCCGTCGGTCACGCGCGACACGCTAGCCGATGTCATCCTGAAGATGCCGAAGGACAAGATTCGCGTGCTGGTACGCGACATTGGCGGCGGCTTCGGCATGAAGGTCGGCATTCAGCCCGACGAATCCGTCGCGGTGTGGGCGGCCAAGGTCTTGAAGCGTCCGGTGAAATGGCGCGCCGAGCGCAGCGAAGAGTTCGCCGCGACCACGGCTGGCCGCGACCAGCTTCACAAGGCATCGCTGGCGCTCGACAAGGACGGCAGGGTTCTTGCGCTGCGCATGGAAGCCTTCGCCAATGTCGGCGCCTACCCGGCGCGCGCCGGAATCGTGATTCCGCTGTTCGTCGGTCCGAAGGTGACGACCGGCACCTATGACATCCCCGTCGTCGACCTGAAGCTCAATTGCGTGATCACCAACTCGGCCACCATCGGCGCCTACCGCGGAGCTGGCCGGCCGGAATGCCTCCTCGATCTCGAGCGTCTGATGGATACCGCGTCGCGCCAGATCGGCATGGACCCGGCCGAGCTGCGCCGGCGCAATTTCGTGAAGCCCTCGCAGATGCCCTACACGACGGCGATGGGAGAGAAGTACGATTCGGGCGACTTCAATCTCTTCCTCACCAAGACGCTGGAGGCGGCCGACTGGCAGGGCTTCGGCGCGCGCAAGGCCGAGGCCGAGAAGCGCGGCAAGCTCTACGGCCGCGGGCTCGCGTCCTACGTCGAATGGACTTCGGCCAACGTCATGAACGAGATGGCGCACTACGAAGTGAAGGATGACGGCAAGGTCACGATCTGGATGGGCACCCAGGGCATGGGCCAGGGGCTGCAGACCAGCTTCACCCAGCTCGCCTCGGAACTGCTCGGCATCGATCCCTCCAAGATCGAGATCGCCATGGGCGATTCCGATCGGGTCGGCGGTGTCGGCTCGATGGGGTCGCGCTCGGCCTACATCGGCGGCTCGGCAGTGTTGGCCGGCAGCGAGAAGCTGGTCGACAAGGGCAAGGAGCTGGCGGCCGACGCACTGGAGGCCAGTACGGCCGACATCGTCTACGCCGCCGGCCGCTTCACGATCACCGGCACGGACCGCGGCATCGGGCTCGGCGAGCTGGCGGCAAGGCAGCCCGACAAGCGCATCTTCATCGAGAACGTCAACACGGTGGACGGCATCGCCTGGCCGAACGGTGCGCATGTCGGTGAGGTCGAAATCGATCCCGACACCGGCAGGATCGAGCTGAAGCGCTATACGACCGTCGATGACGTGGGCAAGCCTCTGCATCGGCCGATCGTGTTCGGCCAGATCCACGGCGGTGTCGCGCAAGGCATCGGACAGGCGCTGCTCGAAGAGAATGTCTATGATCGCGAGACGGGCCAGCTCATCACCGGCTCCTTCATGGACTATGCCATGCCGCGCGCCGACACGTTCCCGACCTTCTCGAACACCCTCGACGACACCGTGCCGGCGAAATCCAATCCGCTCGGCGCCAAGGGCGTGGGCGAGTCGGGTACGGTCGGCTCGACGCCGACGGTGATGAACGCGATCATGGACGCGGTGTGGCCGCTCGGTGTCCGCAACATCCAGATGCCGGCCACGCCGCATCGCGTCTGGCAGGCGATCCGGGACGCCAAGAAGTGACGGGGAGGAGATGAAGCAGCGCATCTTCGGCTGGATCTCCACGCTTATCGGCATTGTCTTCGCCCTTGCGGTCCTCGAAGTCGCGGCGATCGCATGGCTCTATGTCGAGGACGGCAAGTACACGCCGGCGCACGAGTTGTTCGAGCGGACGCAGAACACCTATGTGCGCGACGCGACGAAGGGTACGTCCTGCCGTTACGTGGATACGCTGTTCCCGCATCCCTATGTGGCGTTCGTGCACCATGCGAACCCGCCCTGCGGCATGCCGTGGGTCAACAACGTCGGCCTGTTCGGTGACAACTTCCCGGTCGTGAGGCGCGACGACCGGTACGTCATCCTGCTGACCGGCGGCTCGGTGGCCTCGCAGCTCGGCCAGAACGCGCCGCCGCCGGCGCCGCGCTACCTCGAGGAGGAACTCAACAGGAAATACGTCAGCCCCAACGGCAAGCCGTTTCTGGTGCTGAACGGCGGCGACGGCGCCTGGAAGGAACCGCAGCCCTTCATTCTGTTCTCGCTCTACGCCTCCTCGGTCGACGCTGCGCTGATCCTGGGCGGCTTCAACGAGCACTATTTCTTCTGGCCTGGTGCCGAGGAGCGGCTGGAACGCCCTCTCAGCAATTTCCTCGACGTGAACCCTTTCGTGGCCGACGAGAATTTCGGTGACGCTGCCATCGGCTGGGTGATGGGGCGCATCGCCGGCACGCTCGCCCTCAACCCGGTACTGGGCCGCTCGCACGCGGCCTATATGGTCGTCCGTGGAATCGAGCAGGCAGCGAAGGGCAAGGACATCTTCAAGTCCGGCAAGAAGACGACACTGAACAGCATGTTCGCGATGCCGGAGAGCATCCGGCGGGATCACGAAAAGGCATTCAACGTCCAGCTCGGGCTGTACCAGAAGTACGTGCGGGCGGCTGATGCGGTGGCAAAGGACAATGGCGTCAAGTACGCCTACTTCATCCAGCCGGCGCCGGCACTAGGCAAGGAGCTCACCGACGAGGAGAAGCGCGTCGTGGGCGATCTCTCCTATCGCGATCTCTATATGAAAATCAGGGTCGGGCTGATGGCGCTGAAGGATCGTGGAACGCCGATCTTCGACCTGGGCGACATTTTTGCCAGCGAGAAGGGGACGCTCTACGCGGACCACATCCACTACCTGCAGGACGCCAAGCACGAGAGCCCGGGCAATCGCCTGATGGCCGCCCGGATTGGTGAGTTTCTGGCAGAGACCTGGGGCTTCCAGCGGAAACCCTGAGGTCGTTCACAAGGGTGGGATTTCCCCATTCTGCCGCAGATTCCTGTTGATTCGCCGTGAAAGCGGCGTTTCACTACGTAAGACGCATCGCGAAAAAAGGGCGCTCAAGCGCCCGATAAGCGTCGATTGGGATGGGAGTGAAACATGGCCGTCACCCGTCGGCAATTTATGAAGGTGAGCGCCGCTGGCCTCGCCGCGTCGTCCGTTGGAGCCTTGGGATTCACGGGAGCGGGCGAAGCACTTGCTGCCGGCGTCCGGCCCTTCAAGCTCGAAAGAGCGACCGAGACACGCAACACTTGCCCCTATTGTTCGGTGAGCTGCGGCGTCATCGTCTATTCGCTGGGCGACAAGTCCAAGAACGCCAAGCCGGCGGTCATCCATATTGAGGGTGATCCGGACCATCCGGTCAATCGCGGGACGCTTTGCCCACGTGGTGCGGCCTCGCTCGACTACGTGCACAGCCCGTTGCGCCTCAAATACCCGATGCACAGGAAGCCGGGCTCGGACAAGTTCGAGCGGGTTTCCTGGGATTTCGCTCTCGACCGTATCGCCACGCTGATGAAGGAAGACCGCGACAAGAACTTCGTCGCCAAGAACCGCGACGGCACGACGGTCAACCGCTGGACCAGCGCCGGCTTCTTCGCCACTTCGGCTCAGACCAACGAGGCCGGCTACCTGACCTACAAGGTCATGCGCGGTCTCGGGATGGTGGCGATAGAGACGCAAGCACGAATATGACACGGCCCAACGGTGGCCAGTCTTGGCCCCACCTTCGGCCGCGGAGCGATGACGAACTCGTGGAATGACATCAAGAATGCCGATGTCATCCTGATCATGGGCGGCAATGCCGCGGAAGCCCATCCGTGCGGGTTCAAGTGGGTCACGGAAGCCAAGGCGAACAGCGGCGCAAAGCTGGTCGTGGTCGATCCGCGCTTCACGCGTTCGGCGGCGGTTGCCGACCTGTACGCGCCGTTGCGGCCGGGCACCGACATCGCGTTCCTGATGGGCGTGATCAACTATCTGTTGAGCAACAACAAGATCCATCACGAGTACGTCAAGGCGTTCACCAATGCGACCTATCTGGTGAAGGACGGCTTCAAGTTCGACGACGGCCTCTTCACCGGCTACGACGCGGCAAGGCGCGACTACGTCGACAAGTCGAACTGGGAGTATCAGTTCGACGAGCAGGGCATGGCCAAGGTCGACGACACCATGCAGAGTCCCAACTCAGTCATGAGCCTGCTCAAGGCCCACGCCTCGCGCTATACGCCGGAAATGGTCGAGCGGATTTGCGGTACACCCAAGGACAAGTTCCTGAAAGTGTGCGAGCTGATCGCGTCGACGGCGAACGGCGAGCGTTCGATGACATCGATGTACGCGCTCGGATGGACGCAGCATACGACCGGCGCCCAGAACATCCGGTCGATGGCCATGATCCAGCTCCTGCTGGGGAACATGGGCGTGCCCGGCGGCGGCGTGAATGCGTTGCGTGGCCACGCCAACGTGCAGGGCATCACTGATCTCGCCCTGCTCTCGACGTCGACACCAGGCTACCTGGTGCTGCCGAACGAGAAGGAAACGACTTTCGCTGACTACATCAAGTCGCGCAGGTTCAAGCCGATCCGGCCGGGCCAGACCAGCTTCTGGCAGAACTATGAGAAGTTCTGGGTCAGCCAGCAGAAGGCTTTCTTCGGGGCGGCCGCCACGGCCGAAAACGGCTGGGCCTACGACTACCTGCCCAAGTTCGCGACCGCCTACGACACGCTGAAGATCGTCGACGCGATGGCGGCGGGCGAAATGAACGGCGTGGTCTGTCAGGGACTGAACCTGCTTCTGGCGGCACCGCACAAGGACAAGACGCGGGCCGGTCTTGCCAAGCTCAAGTGGTTGGTCGCCATCGACCCGCTGGAGACCGAGACGGCGCGCTTCTGGGAGAACCACGGTGAGTTCAACAACGTGGATCCGAAGTCGATCCAGACCGAGGTGTTCCAGCTTCCAGCGGCGGTGTACGTCGAGGAGGAGGGCAGCTTCACGAACTCCAGCCGTCTCATCCAGTGGCACTGGAAGGCGGCGGACGGTCCGGGTGAATCGCGGAGCGACATCCAGATCATCGCGGGTCTCTACAGTCGCATCAAAGCGAAGTATGCGAAGGATGGCGGGGCGTTCCCCGATCCTGTCCTGAAGCTCACGTGGTCGTACACCGATGCCGCCAGCCCGGCTCCGGCCGAGGTCTTGAAGGAGATCAACGGTTACGTGCTCGAGAACGTCACCGATCCGGCCGATGCGACCAAGGTGCTGTTACGGGCCGGCCAGCAGTTGCCGTCGTTCGTGGCCATGACCACGGACGGCAAGACAGCCGCCGGCTGCTGGATTTACACCGGCGTTTATACCGACGCCGGCAACATGGCGATGCGGCGCGACACGAGCGACCCGACCGGCAAGGGCGTGTTCCCGGGCTGGGGCTTTTCCTGGCCGGCCAATCGTCGCGTTCTCTACAACCGCGCTTCGGCGGACGCTGCGGGCAAGCCGTGGAGCGAGCGCAAGAAATACATCTGGTGGAACGGCGCCCGATGGACTGGCGCGGATGTGCCCGACTACGGCCCCCTGGTGGCACCCGACAAGTCCGTCGGACCGTTCATCATGAACCCGGAGGGCGTGGGTCGCCTCTACACGCGCGCCATCATGCGCGAAGGGCCGTTTCCTGAGCACTACGAGCCGATGGACGCGTTCCTCGCCAACCCGCTGCATCCGAAGGTCAGCGCGAGCCCGGTGGCGCGGATCTTCGCGTCGGACGCCAAGTCGTTCGGCTCGCCCGACAAGTTCCCGATCGTGGCGACGACCTATCGCCTGACCGAGCATTTCCACTACTGGACGAAGAGCGTCCACGGCAATGCGGTGATGCAGCCCGAGCTTTTCGTCGAGATGGGCGAGCGGCTGGCCAAAGCCAAGAGCATCAAGGACGGCGACTGGGTGGAGATCTCCAGCCAGCGCGGCGCCATCAAGGCCAAGGCCTGCGTCACCAAGCGCATCAGGCCGATCATGGTGAACGGTAAGCCGTGCGACGTGGTCGGCCTGCCGATCCATTACGGCTTCATCGGCCTCGCACGAAAGGGGTATGCGACCAACACCATCACGCCCTTCGTCGGCGACGCCAGCGTGAACACGCCCGAATACAAGGCGTTCCTGGTCGACGTGAAGAAGACGTCGGCACCCGCCACACCGGCGACGGCATGAGGGAGGGCTGACCATGGCTACGCTGCAATCCCTCGACATCCGCCGCCGCTCCGCCTCGACCGAGACGCCGCCGCAGGTCCGCAAAGCGACGGTCGAAGTCGCCAAACTGATCGATGTCTCGAAGTGCATCGGCTGCAAGGCCTGCCAGACGGCCTGCCTTGCCTGGAACGATCTCGAGGCGCCGGTCGGCTATTTCGAAGGCACTTATGACAATCCTGTAGACCTGACCCCGACCTCGTGGACGGTGATGAAGTTCACCGAGTACGAGAAGGGCGACGATCTCGAGTGGCTGATTCGCAAGGACGGCTGCATGCATTGCGACGACCCGGGCTGCCTGAAGGCCTGCCCGGCGCCGGGCGCCATCGTGCAGTACACCAACGGCATCGTCGACTTCGTGTCGGAGAACTGCATCGGTTGCGGCTACTGCGTGAAGGGCTGTCCCTTCGACGTGCCGCGCATCTCCAAGGTCGATCGCAAGGCCTACAAGTGCACCCTGTGCTCCGATCGCGTTGCGGTCGGGCAGGCGCCTGCCTGTGCCAAGGCCTGCCCGACCCAGGCGATTTATTTCGGGTCCAAGGAAGACATGATCGGCCACGCCGAGAAGCGGATCGTCGACCTGAAATCACGCGGCTTCGAAAAGGCGGGGCTGTACAATCCGCCGGGTGTCGGCGGCACGCACGTCATGTACGTGCTGCACCATGCCGACAAGCCGTCACTCTACGCCGATCTGCCGGACGACCCCAAGATCAGTCCAATGGTCGGATTGTGGAAGGGCGTGATGAAGCCGCTGTCGCTGGCCGCCATCGCCTTCGCTGGCGTGTTCGGCTTCCTGCATTACATCACCAAGGGGCCCAACGAGGTCTCCGAAAATGATGAGCGCAAAGGCGACGATCTCGCGAAAGGCAAAGGCGCATGAGTGAGGACAGGAACGCCGTCGCCCGGTACACGACGGCGGCGCGCATCAATCACTGGGTCACCGCGATCTCGCTCATCCTGCTGGCGTTGAGCGGCCTTGCCTTGTTCCACCCGTCGCTGTTCTTCCTCACCAACCTGTTCGGCGGCGGTCAGATGACGCGTGCCGTGCATCCCTGGATCGGCGTGGTGCTGGCAATCAGCTTTCTCGGCCTGTTCTTCCGTTTCGTTTCGCTGAATCTGTGGACTCGCGAGGACACGGTTTGGGTGAAGAACTTCGGCAAGGTGCTGAACGACAACGAAGAGGGCATGCCCGAGGTCGGCAAGTACAACGCCGGGCAGAAGCTGGTGTTCTGGGGGCAGAGCATTCTGATCCTGCTGCTGTTCTGCAGCGGCATCGTGCTGTGGGACGTCTATTTCGAAGACTATACGACCATCGACCAGAAGCGGCTTTCGGCGGTGGTCCATGCGTTGTGCGCGATTGGTGCCATCCTGATCTGGATCGTGCACGTCTACGCGGCGATCTGGGTGAAAGGCACGTTGCGCGCCATGACGCGCGGCTCGGTCACGCGCGGTTGGAGCTGGAAGCACCATCGCAAGTGGTTCCGTCAGGAAGTCGGGAAATCCTGAGCGGTCCTGCGAACACACCGCCTCGAGGCTACGGCGAAGGTACTCTGGGCGAGATCGCCGAGAGCGAGCCGGTTCGTCTGCCCGATCTCGCCACGGTGTTCGCCCGCCGCGCCGAACGCCTACGGGCACTGGCCGAAGGCCACGAGCTCGAGGGCTTCCTGCGGATGATCGCCGCCGTCGTTGCAGCCCAGCATGCGGCTTTGCACGTCCTGCCGCCCGGCTCGCTGCCGGGCGCGGCCGAGCTTGCCAAGGCAAGGCTGGCCGGGCGCGCGCCGCTCGATCCGTCTGGCCGGATGCGCGACGGGAGCTGGCGGGCTGCGCTGGCCCACATCGTCGCCGGCGTTGACCGGAATGCTCTGCCGACGGCAGCCCGGGAGGCGTGCTTGGCTCTGGAAGGTGCTTCTGAAGTGGAAGTGGAGGCGCTGGGCGACAGATTCCTCGAAGGCGGCATTGCGGTTGGCGAGGCTGGCAAGGCGGTATTCGTGGCGGCGGCGCTGCAGGTTGCCTGGACGCGCATGGCCGCGCTTCTGGACGTCGCTGACCTCGGCGGAGCGGAGGAGGATCGAGGATCCTGTCCGGTTTGCGACTCGCCTCCTGTCGCCGGGATCATTTCTCCCGGAGGCACCAAGTTCGGTCACCGGCATCTTCATTGCTCTCTGTGCGCCACGGCATGGCGCTACGTGCGGGTCCGCTGCGTTCATTGCGGAAGCACCGAAAAAATCTCGTTCCGAAGCCTGGCCGGCACGACTTACTTGCGGGCGGAATGTTGCGAGGCCTGCCACGGCTATTCCAAGGTGTTCTACCTGGAAAGCGCCAAGGCCCTGGAACCGCTTGCCGATGATCTGGGTTCCCTCGGGCTCGACGTTCTGGTCGGTGAGGACGGTTTCTCCCGCGTGCCAAATCCATTCGTCCTTGGCGTCATGAACCGACCCGACGCCTGACGGGCCTCGTAAGGGACTTTCGAAACAATTGATACCAAACGCGGCGGCTCCGGACACCGCAGATACGTTTGGATCGCGTATATCACTCAGGCGCCGCCCGGGAGGGGTCTCGGACGGAGCAGCGATAGAGAGATCCAGTGTGGGATAGAGCTGCGCCTTGAGGGGCGGAGCAAGGGTGCTGGCCACAACGGAGCGAAGGGGTTCGCTCCGCGGCCGGCGGGGTTCGAAACTTGGGGATTCACATGAACTTTATCCGTGCGCTACTGCAGGACGATCGCGGCGCTTCGCCGACGCAGGTCGCCCTCATGATCGGCTTGTCGGCGTCGGCGGTGCTTGTCCTGGTCCGCGTTGCCGTTGCGGCCGTCGGCCAGTGAGCTGAAGCGAGGTCGACTGGTCCATTGATCGGTCGCCGCCGCTGAGCCATTCTCGGAGGTGCCGGGCGGAGTGTCCGGCACCATTGCCGTAGGAAACCGATCCGTGTCGCGTGCCGACCGCGCCAGTGGCGCCTCCGAGACTCGTCCACCATCCATCGATCGCATGGCGGGCTGGTCGGCTTTGGCGCCGTTGATTGCCCGCGTGGGACGGCCTTTGGTGGTGGAGGCGTTGCGTGCTTGGGCTGTGGCCCGGCGTGGCTCGGCAGAGGTCGCCGACGAAGCAGCCTGTGCCCGCTGGTGTGCGATCCGTCTGGCGGCTTTCGTGGAGCCCTCTCAACGCCGGGTTCTCAATTTGACCGGCACGGTGTTGCACACCAACCTCGGGCGTGCGGTGCTGGCTGAGGAGGCCATCGTGGCGGCCGCCGAGACGATGCGCTCGCCGACGACACTCGAGTACGATCTCGAAGGGGGCGCGCGGGGCGAACGCGACGCGCATGTGGCCCCCTGGCTCTGCCGACTGACCGGTGCGGAAGCGGCCATTGCCGTCAACAACAATGCAGCCGCAGTGTTGCTGGCACTGAGCGCGCTTGCTGCCGGCCGCGAAGTCGTCGTCTCGCGCGGCGAGCTGATCGAGATCGGCGGTGCCTTCCGGATCCCCGACATCATGGCGCGCGCCGGCTGCCGCCTGATCGAAGTCGGCACGACGAATCGGACTCACCTCAAGGACTATGCGGCTGCGATCGGCCCCGATACGGCGGCGATCATGAAGGTCCACCCTTCGAACTACGCGATCCATGGCTTTACCAAGACGGTTGCCGCGGCGGAGCTCGTCCCGCTGGCCCGCGAGAAGGGGGTGGCCCTGATCGAGGATCTCGGCAGCGGCACCCTTGTCGATCTGGAGATCTGGGGATTGCCGCATGAGCCCACGGCGCGTGAAGCGGTCGCCGCAGGCGTCGACGTGGTCACCTTTTCGGGCGACAAGCTGTTGGGCGGACCGCAAGCCGGCTTGTTGGTCGGTCGCCGGCATCTGATCGAGCGTATCGCCCGCGATCCGCTGAAGCGGGCGCTACGCCTCGACAAGGTACGCCTGGCAGCCCTCGAAGCGACATTACGGCTCTACGCCGATCCGACGCGTTTAGCCGAGCGGCTGCCCACGGTGCGGACGCTTGCACGTCCGGCAGCCGAGATTCGCGTGCAGGCGGAGCGCCTGTTGCCGGCTGTCCAGCAGGCGCTCCGGGGTTCTGCCGATGTCAGCGTGATGGAAGTTCGAGGACAGATCGGATCTGGCGCATTGCCGGTGGACCTGTTGCCGTCCTTTGCGATCGCCATCAGGGCAAAGCGCCTCGATCGCATCGCCGAAGTCTTTCGTCGGTTGCCGATTCCCGTCATTGGCCGTATCGGCGCCGGCGCGCTCTACTTCGACCTGCGCACCCTGGACGATGAGGCGGCTTTTATGGCGCAGCTGGACAAGCTCCATGTCGTGGATGGGTAAGCTGCTGCATCGGGAGGCGCCGACGGAGCAGCGCATGGCAGATGCGTTGGCGGCATGGAACGCAGGCGACTACCGCATTGCGCTCGATCTCTGGGCACCGCTTGCGCAATCGGGCCTCGCGCGCGCGCAAAGCAACATGGGTGCGGCGTTCCTCGAAGGGCGGGGCGTCGGGCGTGATCTTGTCAAGGCCGCGGCCTGGTTGCGCCTTGCCGCCGAGCAGGGCGATGCGGGAGGCCAACGCAACCTGGCGCATTGCTACTATGAGGGATGGGGGGTCCTGCAGGACCAGGAAGAAGCTGCGCGATGGTACGAGAGGGCTGCCGAGCAGGATGATGTCGATGCGCAGGACATGGTGTCGTGGATGAGGCTCGTCGGCGGCGGCTGCCGTCAGGACTATTGGGCGGCACGGCATTGGGCCGAAAAGGCGGCGGCGCACGGCAGCGCTCCGTCGATGGCCCGCTTGGGCGACATCCATCACAACGCGCTTGGCGTCGAGCGCGACGCCACGGCGGCGGCGCAATGGTGGGCCCGCGCGGCGCGGTTGGGCCATGCCGAGGCGCAAGCGATGTTGGGCGCGGCTTACCTTGCCGGCAAGGGCGTGTCGCGGGACGTCGTGGAGGCGCTGCATTGGCTGACGCGGGCGGAGACAGCGGGTGCCGGTGAGTTGGCCTCCGGCTTTCTGAAAGAAGCGCGCGCCCACGCCAAGCCCTCGCAGCGGAACGAGGCAGAGCGCCGCGCCGCCGGGGCATTGCCATGATCGTCGGCACGGCCGGGCACATCGACCATGGGAAGACGGCGCTGGTTAGGGCGCTGACGGGTGTCGACGCCGACCGCCTGAAGGAAGAGAAGGCCCGCGGCATCACCATCGATCTTGGCTATGCCTACAGCGACCTGGGCGACGGTCGGCAGCTTGGCTTCGTCGACGTGCCGGGCCACGAGCGCTTCGTGCACAACATGCTGGCAGGTGCCACCGGCATCGACGCCGCACTGCTCGTGGTGTCGGCTGCCGAGGGCATCAAGCCCCAAACGGTCGAGCATTTGCAGATTCTCGACCTGCTCGGCCTCAATCGTGGCATTGTTGCCCTGACCAAGTCCGATCTTGTCGACGACGACCAGATGCTCGATCGCATGGCCGAAGTCGAGTCGCTCCTCGCCCCGACCGCCCTTGCTGGATCCGAGATTGTCGCGGTGTCGGCGGTCACCGGCCAGGGCATCGCAGAGCTGAAGGCAAGTCTGCTGGTCCTCGGCGAGAGTGGCAAGGGAATCGCCGGATTTGCCCGATTGGCCGTGGACCGTTGCTTCGTGCTGGCCGGGGCGGGTGTGGTGGTCACCGGAACGGTCCATGCTGGAGAGATCAGGGTCGACGATCGCCTCGTGCTCACGCCGTCCGGCCTCGAGGCCCGCGTGCGCTCCCTGCACTCGCAGAACCGGCCCGCCGAGATCGGTCGCGCCGGCCAACGTTGCGCCCTCAACCTGACCGGCCCGCGCCTTTCCAAGGATGCGATCCGGCGAGGCGAATGGGTGGTGAGCCCCGAACTCCACGCGCCGACCGACCGCATTGACGTGCGGCTCAGGCTCCTCGCGTCGGAAAGCCAGGCCCTCAAACACTGGTCGCCGGTTCACGTCCACCTCGGCTCGGCCCACGTGATGGGGCGCGTGGCATTGCTCGAAGGCGAGACGCTTGCTGCGGGTGGCGAGGTCCTGGCGCAGATCGTCCTGGAAGAGAAAGTCGGGGCGCTCGCCGGTGACAGGTTGATTCTGCGCGATCCGTCGGCGACGCGTACGGTGGCCGGCGCGACGGCAATCGATCCTTTCGGGCCACCGAGGAACCGGCGCACGAAGAGTAGGCTTGCGGAGCTGGTGGCGCTTGGCGACGCCGATGCCGAGATGTTGTCACGGTTGCTGCGGCTCGATAGTGGCTACGTCGACCTCGGGCGCCTGGGTTTGTCGCGAAATCTGCGTCCAGCCGAGATTGACAAGCTGCTTCAGGCGGCAAGCGGCACAAAGCTCGAAGGTTTCGGCTTTCTTGCCGCCACGCTGTCCGAGGCTCGTCAGGACGTGGTGGCGACCCTGGAGGCTTTCCACGAGGCCCGGCCCGACGCGCCAGGCCTTCAGCCCGAACGGCTGCGCGTGTCGTTGAAGCGGCGCTGGCCGGTGCCGGTCTTCAGGGCTCTGGTTGATCAGGAGATCCAGGCGAAGACCGTTGTGGTCGATGGCGCTTTTCTCCGTCTGCCGGGTCATTCACTGAAGCTGGGGGCGCGAGACGAAGCGCTCTGGCAGAAGATCTCGGCCGATATGATCCGCGAGCGCTTCAAGCCGCCGCGGGTACGGGATTTTGCGCAAGCCTATGGCGCGGCCGAGACCGATACGCGCCGGCTGCTGCAACGGCTCGCGAAGCTGGGGCGGGTGGTGGAATTGGCGCCCGATCACTACTTCCTACGCCCCGTCGTCGCCGAGATGATCGGTATCGCGAACGGCTTCGGCCACGACTTCACAGCGGCGGAGTTCCGCGACAAGCTCGACAACGGCCGCAAGGTCGCGATCCAGATCCTTGAATTCTTCGATCGCCACGGCATCACGGTCCGCCGAGGCGACTTCCGTCGCACGGTGCCGCAGAAACTCAAGCAGTACGGACCGGTGCCTACGCCTTAGGAGCGGGGCCGCTGAGGCTGACCGGCGCGTCGTCTGGCCCCTGGAACTGGGAGAGCAGAAAGCCATGCTCCTCGCGGGGCGCTGCGCCGACATTCACGCCGCGTGCGGCAAGGTCGGTGCGCTTGGCCGCAAGGTCGGCCACGCGCAACCCGGCTTGCCAGGTCCCGGCCGGGTTGGCCTGTGAAGCGGGCTGCAGGGCGAGGCGGGTCGCACCGGTGTCGAATTCCACCCATTCGGCAGTCTGGAATTTGACCTTAAGGCCGACCGTATCGCGCCAGAAGGCAAGTGCGGCGGGGAGGTCCGAAACGTTGGCGATGACGTACTTCAGTTCGATGGTCATGATTTTGATTTGCCTTGGAAAATCACCCTAGCACGACAGGTGACAGGAAGCGTCTTCTGGGGAATTATCCGACCCGGAGGGGAATCGCTCCCGGTGGGGCGGCTGGCCTTCAAAGCCAGAGAGGGCCGTTAGCCGGTTCTTAGTGGGTTCGACTCCCACTCTCTTCCGCCACCTGCCGCGTCCACGAGGAGTCCAGGCAAGCGATGCGCAAACTGGCCGTTGTTCTACCATTGCTGTTTGCGGGCTGTTCGGCGAACTCGCACTACTCCGATCCGCGCCTGGTCTCGACCATCAACAAGACCTACGAGGCGCGGGACACGTGTTTGGCCAAGAACGCTGTGCCGTATGCGGGCGGAGACACGGACGCAGCGAACATCGCCCGTGCGGTCAGCCTGAGTTGTCAGTCGGAGACCGACAAGCTCATCTCGGTCAGCAATCCGACCAGGGATCCGGCCATCACGGCCGCGATTCCGTCGGGACACGGAATACCGGGCTACCGGCTATGTGTTGAAGGCCCGCGGCCAGATCCTGCCGTACTAGACATGCTTAAGACGTCGGCCGTCACATCAGTCCGAGAGGAACGCGTGAAAGACGAAAGCGCCAGGGCAGTTGCCGCCAAGATTGCCTTGGCTGATCTTATGATCAGAAAGGCGGGTCTCATCCGCACGATCCGCCACGAGATGCACAAGCAGGGCATCGTCTACTTCAACGGCCTCACGGAGATACTGGAGGCGATAGAGCATGCGAAGAGGGAAGGCTAGCGCTCATGATGCCAGCGAATTCTACGTGCTTCGATCGGCCGGATCGCGCAGGCACTCCATATGCCGCGAGCTGCTGACTCCCTGATAGCCCGCCTGCAGGCCGATTGCACCGCTGCCGAAGCTGCGGAAAGAGAAGTGCGTGCCGCCGTCGAGGCCCAGATCAAAGAAGCGGAACAGGCGCGGGTTTTCGCCTGGCGCCGCCTCAGCGCGCTTTCCGACATGGCCAGGGCGGCCGCTCTGGAAGCCGACCGCGACATTGCCGTGGAACGCCAGCTCGAGGCTCTGTTCCGCGAGATCGGATGGATCGAGAATGGCCTTGGTGAACTGGGCGAAGGTGCGCGTCCGTTGCTCGATTGGCTGCGACCGATCGCCGAAGCGCTGCATGCGGAAGCACATCCGTCGCCTGACGCGAACGATCGGCGACTTGAGCCGCCGCCGATCACCGACCCACTTGCGGCGTTCCGCGCGTTCGAAGCGTGGTATGAGACCGAACACGGTCAGCCTTTCCTTCAGGCTTTCGAACGCTACGTCCCGGCCACGCCCGTGGTCGAATTCTAGGATGGGCCATGAAGACCGACTTCGAGCATTGGCTCGCCGCCCAGTTCGCAGACACCGGTCCATTCACGGCCTTCATAGTCCTGGTGCGAATCTCTGACGATACGGCCGCACCAATGAAATCGAGCTACGCGCACCTGATCGGCGACGAGATGACGTGGCAGGAGATGCGCGCTTTGCTCGACGGCGCGCGGGCGCCATGGGACGGCGTGGCGTTCTTCGTTGGCCTCGGCCATTCCGGCGGTCCGCTGCCCGAAGACGTCGCGGCGCGGAAGCTCAGCCAGGTCGAAGCCGAGGTGAAGGCCGATCCCCTTGTCCTGAACCGCGGACTGTTCTTCGATCGCGAAGGCCGGCATTTGCGGATCGACGAGGCGACGGCATGATCGGAGACGGGTCGATCCATCGGACAGCGTTGCGCCTCACGGCGGGCGGCGGCGAGGCGACAGACGAAGTTGTCGCCGAAGAGGTCGCGGTCGCGCTGGTCTACAATGGGGTCAGCCACGCCGTAATGATGGCGACGCCATGCGATCTCGAGGATTTCGCCCGCGGCTTCTCGCTGACGGAGGGTATCGTCGAGAGTTCGTCGGAGATCTACGACATCGAAGTCGACACTATCGGTCGTGGCATCGAAGTCAGGATCGAAATCGCCGCCCGACGTATGGCCAGCCTGCAGGAACGCCGCCGCAGTCTCGCCGGGCGCACCGGCTGTGGTCTCTGCGGTGTCGACAGCCTGGAAGCGGCACTTCGGACGGTGCCGCGGGTCGCGACAGTTCGCCCCGTGGTCCGCCAGGCGATCGAACGCGCGATGACGCAACTGCCGGAACAGCAGCTGATCAATCGCTCGAACGGTGCCATGCATGCCGCGGGATGGGCGTCGCCCGATGGGACGCTTGTCGCGGTCCGCGAGGACGTGGGCCGACACAATGCGCTCGACAAGCTCGCTGGCGCCCTGGCACGCCGTGGCGACCTCGGAGCCGGCGGCTTCGTCGTGGTGACGAGCCGCTGCTCCTACGAGATGGTCCAGAAAGCGGCCGCAATTGGTGCGTTTGCGATTGCAGCGGTGTCCGCGCCAACGTCGCTTGCCATCGAGACGGCCGAGCAAGCCGGAATGGCCTTGGCAGCCTTCGTGCGGGGTGGCCGGTTGACGGTCTACGCCCATGCAGAACGGATCACGGCATGATCGAGCCGAAGGTGTTCGGCGTCACCGGATGGAAGAATTCGGGCAAGACGACCCTGGTGGAGCGGCTGGTTGCCGAGTTCGTGCGTCGAGGCTGGCGGGTCGCCACTGTCAAGCATGCCCATCATGACGTCGACATCGATCGGCCCGGGACCGACTCATTCCGCCACCGCGCGGCCGGCGCTGCCGAGGTCGCGCTGGTCGGTGGCTGGCGATTTGCGATCATGTGCGAGGCTCCCGAGCCGTCGCTGTCGGAAGTCCTTGAGCGTCTGTCGCCGGCCGATCTCGTGTTGATCGAAGGCTACAAGCGCGAGCCACATGCGAAGATCGAGGTTCGTGTAGCCGGAGGCAAGCCGTTGGCGCCGAACGATCCTGCAATCGTGGCGATAGCCGCTGACAACGAGCCAGGGGACGGCGACCTGCCCTGGTTCCACCGCGATGACATAGCGGGCCTGGCCGATTTCATCGCCCGCCGCATTTCAGGCCAGCCAGCTTTGCGCGACAAGAAGCCAGGATAGCGGCGGTGCGGTGCGAGCCGCACGCATTCGCAGCAGCATTTGCCGATACTGTCGCTCGCCAAGCGCGATGACGAAGCGCTCGCGATCGCGCTTCATCGCCCCAAGCATGCGGTCCAGCATCACCGAGTAGGTATTGCCCCAGTTGCGGCTGGAAAGGTGCAATCTGCCGCCGAGCACCGGATTGTCGGCCGCGCCGTTGCGGCCGTGCAGGCGGTAGGAGTAGAGGGCTTCGTCGATCAGCAGGGAGCCTGCCACCATCTGCGCCATGACAACGATGTAGAAGTCCATATGCAGACGGTAGGCTTCGTCGTCGTCGGGAAAGACGAGGTCGATCAGCGATCGGCGGAACATCATGGACGAGGTGCTGACCCAGACCCAGTGCACGGCGCGTTTGGTATAGAGCCGATACGGCGTCTGGCTGCGCCAGTCGGCGGTGCCATGCGAGGTGTCGATTCTCGGAACGCGCGCCGGATCAACCGGGGCGAAGGCGCGATCGCGGTCGGCGGCGGCGCGGTCCTTGCCGAACCAATAGACGCAGCCTGCGATCAAGGCGCCCTGGCCGTCGACCAGGCGGGCATTGCAGGCGGTGAAGCCTACTGCATAGGTCTCGTTGAGATGTGCCGCGAGGTGGCGCTCCAGGAAGTCCTCGTTCCACAGATCGTCGGAATCGAGGAAGCAGACGAAGGTTGCGTGCGTCTCGGCAAGGCCGCGTCGGGTGGCGCCGGTCTGACCGACATTCTTCTCGAGCCGGATCAGCCTGAAGCGGGCGTCCGCCAGCTCATCGAGCGTCCCCTGCACGACGACGGCCGAATCGTCGGTGGACGCGTCGTCGACGATCACGCAGTCGAAATCGCGCAACGTCTGGCGCGCGACCGAGCGGATCGCGTCGCCGATGTAGTCACGGCAATTGTAGCACGTGACGACGACTGAGATGCGCGGGAGCCTGGCGTCGGTCACTTGGGCGGCCCAAGGAAGTCGAAGTCGACGCCTTCGTCGGCCTGAAGGACGGTTCTGTGGAAGAGACCGGTGTAGCCCCGGTCGCTTCCCGGGCGAGGCGGCGGCGCTTTCCACGCCTTGCGGCGGACGGCGAGCTCCTTGTTGCTGACGAGCAGCTCGATCCTGCGCTTGGGGACATCGAGCGCGATGCGATCGCCGGTCTTCACGAGCGCCAACGGTCCACCAACCGCGGCCTCGGGCGCGACGTGCAGGACGATAGTGCCGAACGCCGTACCGCTCATTCGGGCATCCGAAATGCGGATCATGTCCTTCACGCCGGCACGCGCCAGCTTCATCGGGATCGGGAACGACCCGGCCTCCGGCATGCCCGGCGCACCCTTCGGGCCCGCGTTGCGAAGGACCAGGATATCGTCAGCCTTCACATCGAGATCGGGATCGTCCCCGCGTGCGGCCAGGTCCTCGAGCGAATCGAACACAATGGCGCGGCCTGTATGCGTGAGAAGCGCCGGCGAGGCCGCCGCATGCTTGATGACGGCTCCGCGCGGCGCAAGGTTGCCGCGCAGCACGGCCATGCCGCCAGTCGGCTTGATCGGGTTCTTCGGGGTGCGAATCACTGTCTGGCCGGGCACGATTTCGGCCGAATCGATGACCTGTTTCAGGGTTCTTCCCGAAACCGTCATGCACCTGCCGTCGAGGTGGCTGCGAATCTCCTTCATCAGGCGCGAGTTGCCGCCAGCCCAGTGAAAGTGCTCCATATAGTGATCGCCAGACGGCTTGAGGTCGACCAGCACCGGCACGTTGCGGCCGATCTCGTCGAACTCCTCGAGTTCGATCTCGATGCCGAGGCGGCGTGCCACGGCCGTGAGATGGACCAACGCGTTCGTCGAGCCGCCAATCGCCTGCAGCACGGTCAGTGCATTGCGGAAGGCGGCCTGGGTCATGATCTCGCCGGGCTTTGGGCCCTGCCGGGTCGCCATCTCGGCGGCCAGCCGGCCGGTCGCCTCGGCGACGCGAAGACGATCCGAATGGGTTGCTGGAATGGAACCGCTTCCCGGCAGGCCCATGCCCAGAGTTTCGACGATGCAGCCCATGGTGCTGGCTGTCCCCATCACCATGCAGGTGCCTTTGGTCGGCGCCAGCCGCTCGCTCACCTGCTCTATATCCTGTTCCGAGAAGGTGCCGGCACGATATTGGCCCCACAGACGGCGACAGTCGGTGCAGGCGCCCAGGACCTCGCCCTTGAAGTGACCAACCAACATCGGTCCGACAGGAAGGACCACGGCCGGGCGATCGGCGCTGGCCGCCGCCATGAGCTGGGCGGGCAGGGTCTTGTCGCAACCACCGATCAACACGACCGAGTCCATCGGCTGTGCGCGGATCATCTCCTCGGTGTCCATCGCCATGAGGTTGCGCAGGAACATGCTGGTGGGGTGCGAGAAGCTTTCGTGGATCGACACGGTCGGGAAGACCATGGGGAGTGCTCCGGCCAGCATGACGCCGCGCTTCACTGCCTCGATCAGGTCCGGGACATTGCCGTGACAGGGGTTGTAGTCGGAATGGGTGTTTGTAATGCCGACGATCGGCCGGTCGAGCGCGTCATCGGAGTAGCCCCCCGCCTTGATGAAGGCCTTGCGCAGGAACAGCGAAAAGCCTGCATCGCCATAGGTTGCGAGACCCTGGCGCAATCCGGTTGTCTTCTTCGGCGCGCCTGAAGCGCGTCGCGGGCGGGATGCCATTTCAGTATTTCTCCCTGGATCGGCGTATTTTGTCAGGTCGGCCTGTCGCCGGCCAGACCGGCGGCCCAGCGCGCGTGCGCCGCGGCGTCGCGACCTTCGGCCAAGGTTCTGGCCAGGGCGAGGCCCATGAGGGCACCGAACTTGAATCCGTGGCCGGAACAGGGCGACATCGCCCATCCGCGTGCGCCTTGCTTTTCGACCACGAAGCGCTCGTCTTCGGTGACGCTGTAGAAGCAGACTTTCAACCGCTGCGTCCGCCAGCGCTCGAAGCCCTTGAGAAGACTACGGCAACGATCGAGCAGGCGCCGAATTTCGTCTTCTTCCGCGTCGCGAGCGGCATCGGGATTCCCGGTCCGGCTGAATTCATGGTCTCCGATCTTCATGCCGCGACCCGCGACGGGTGGAACGAGATAGAGCCCGACATCGCCGGTCTTCTCGATGATCATCGGCCCCTTCGACCAGGCGGCACGCTGGTCCTCCGGCAACTCGAAATAGGCGACGACCTGGCGCGAGGGAACGACGCGGGATTCCAGCCTAGGCAACAGGCGGGGCGCCCAGGCCCCCGCGGCGACCACGACGACGTCGCCACCGTGGATGGTGCCGGAAGCTGTGATGACGCGCCCGTGCTCAAGGTCGACAGAATGGATCTGCGTTTCTGCGTGCAGACGCACACGGCCTTTCTGGCCGAGGTAGCGCACCAGGGCGGCGACAATGTCCTGCGCCAGCAGCACGCCGCCGGTATCGATCCAGAAGGCGCGTTCGACGCCGCTTGCGTCGACAAGAGGGAAGCGGCGCGACAATTCGGCCCGTGACAACTCCGTCATGGGCCTTCCGATGCCGGCAAGTATTGCCGCCGAACGTTCGGCCCAGTCGGCACCGTTGCCGGTCAGCGCAAGCGTGCCAGTCGGTGCATGCAGAACCTGTCCAAGATCGGACCACAGCACGCTCCATGCCCGATAGGCTTCGTCGACCATCCGCGCATAGGCCGTCTGATCCCCGTAGGGGTGACGGATCAGACGATGCTCGTCCATCGAGGAGGCCAGGGGATTGGGGAGCGGTCCCTGCTCGAACAGGTCGACATCGTGTCCCAGCCGTGAAAGTCCCCAGGCGGTCGTGAGGCCCATGATACCGCCGCCAACGATGATCGCTCGCATGGCCGCTTCCCTAGCGCAGGCTCAGCGGGACGCCCAGCGCTCAAGTGCGGCCTGCGAGCGCTGCCAGCCGGCCCGGGACGCAAGTTCGGCTTGGACGAGGCGGCCAAGGCCTTCGATTGCCTCGGCGCTGACGAGGCGGCCGGAGGCATCAAATTCAACCTGCAGGCCACCCAGCCAGCGGCCGGGATACTCGCCGCCCTCGTAGTCGGCGGCATCGCAGACCAGCCGGTCAGCGCTGGAATAGTCGTCGATGGTCCGCAGGCAGCGTCCCCCGGCGTGCTGCTCGACGATGAGATAGTAGGTCCTCTCCATATCCCCTCCGCTTTCGTGCGATAGGAGATATAGGATCAAATCCTATGGACGTCAAGATGCCGGTCAGCGCGAATACTTGCCGACGATCAGCTGGACCTTTTGCCACTGACCCCGATCCAGATCGAAATCCTTGGCGGGATTGAACTGGCGGACGCGCCACTTCTCGGCGGTGATGCGCAGCAGGCGCTTGACCAGCGCGTGCTGGGCGCCGTCGGGCTGATCGCGGACAAAGACGCAGTCGTCGCCCGGGCGAACCGGACGGCCAGGATGGACGAGCAGGAGGTCGCCCTGTTCATAAGCCGGACTCATGCTGTCCCCGAGGACATAGCAACCATACCCGTCCCGCACCGACAGCAGCGGCTCGGGGCGTCGGACGTAGTCGATCGGCTCACTGGTGATGATGATGGCGCCGCCGCCGCCTTCGGCCGAAGCATAGACCGGCAGGTCTGCACGCTCCGCGGCGCGGAGGGCGCCGGCGCTGCGCACATCGCCGTCGAGCCGACCGCCGCCGGTCGGTGGCGCGCTCGAGCGCAGATCGTCGGGCGATACGCCAAGCAGTGGGGCGAGGCCATGGCGTGCCGACTCCGGCAGTTCGCGCGGCGAGCCGCGCATCAGGTACTGCTGAAGGTAGGCGTGGTTGCGACCGATGGCGAGCGACAGGTTCTTCAGGTCGAGATCGGATCGACGCGCCAGCGTGTCGACCAGGAGCTTGCGGGGTGCATCCATAATGCATGCATTTTGCCAGCTTAGGCCGGTTTCGTCTACTAGGAATTGTACGATTGACAAATATCTGGATTCCTATACTCCTCTCGATAGGAGGTGAGGATGTCCTATCCAAGATTTTACGATCAACTGCCCAGCCGGCGGTTCGCGACGAGCTACGGCGGTCGCGTCGCCGCCGCCAACTATCACGGCACGCGCATTGCCCGGCTGCTCGCCGCGAAAATGGGTGTGCAGCCGGCCAACGTCCTGCCGCTGATGTCGCCTCCGCTCGCTCGCGAGGCCGCGCGGGGGCTCGGAATGCCTGCGGGCGTGTCGCTTGGCGACATCGTCGACGGCAATCGCAACGGAGGGCGCCGTGGCCGGTGACTTCACGTTCGCGGAGGCCCGCGAAGCCATCATCGCGGCGCTGACCCGCGCAGCGGTGACGCTGCGCCGCCTGCCAATGCCGCAGCACGCGCGACCCGCCCCCGCTCGACCGTCATGGCCGGCGCTTTGGCCCGACGGTACCGATGGCGGCACGTCCCACGAAGCGTGCAGCCTAGTGGTCAGGCCCAGCGCACGGGCCGTTTCCGAGCTCGATCGCGTGCTGCCGTGGTTGTCGTGCCTCGATACGGTCGATCGCCGTTTGGTCTGGGCTCGGGCGAACGGACTGTCCTGGCCGCGCCTTGCCCGGAAATTCGGAATCAGCGTCGGCCGCGTTCGCTACCGATGGAACAGCGCCGTCGACCGCGTGGTCGCAACGGCCGTGCATGACGCGATCGTGAGTGGTCGCGAAACCGGACCTCTTCGAAGCTCTTGCAAATTGAAGCGGCTTGGGCGTTGATGTAGCAGAGGCTTACACAACCGTAGAGTAGTCGAGAGGATGAACATGGCAATGACCATGCTGCAGATGGCCGGAGCGCAGCCTGCTCCGGCCACTATGGCCGACGGCGTCCTGCTGATTATCGATGCGCAAAGGGAATATACGGATGGCATGCTGCCACTGACGGGCGTTCAGGCCGCCGTCGATGCTCTTGCCGTCCTTCTCGAAAAGGCCCGCAAGGCGGGTGCTCCGATCGTCCACGTGCGTCATCAGTCCAAAGGCAAGGCCTTCAATCCTTCGTCGACCGGATACGAGATCGTCAGGGAATTGACCCCACGAACGGGCGAAACGATCGTCGACAAGGGATTGCCCAATGCCTTTGCCGGCACCGACCTTGCCAGGACTCTTGCCGCAATCGGCCGCAAGAACCTCATTGTTGGCGGGTTCATGACTCATATGTGCGTATCTGCGACCGTGCGGGCGGCCACCGATCAGGGCTTGATGAGTACCGTCGCAGCCGACACCGTCGCAACGCGGGACCTGCCTGACGCCACGGGGGACGGAATCATTGCCGCGGACGCCATCAACAAGATCACGTTGGCGGCTCTGTCCGACCGTTTCGCCTGGATCGTGCCGTCTGCCAGGCAGATCGCCTGATACCCGTGGCTAGTCGCCGACGGTGACCTTGACGGCGTCCGATTGCGGGACGCCAACTTCGCCGACCTGAACGAGCACGGCGATTGCGGCAATCGCGAGCAGGAGCGTGAGTGAGCTGTATTCGACGAGGACGATGCCGGTGTGCCGCGCCGATCGCCGATGATTGGGCTCGGATGACACGGTCAGACCATCGCGTTGGTCGCTACCCCGAGTGTATTGACGGCGCCCTGGCCAACCGCATTGAGGGCGACGATTGCTGCGATGGAAAGCGTGGCGACGATCAGAGCGTACTCGAGTGCCGTAGCGCCGCGGCCATTGCGAACGACCCGGCGAGAACGTCTCATCAAATGCGATAGCCGAACAAGCAGCATGGGCAGCACCGTTGGGGAAGTCCCCGTGGAATGGCACGACGAGCGTCGCAGCGTAGCGTCGCCACGCCCCGCGGCAATTCCCGCGATGTATCGTTGGTAGGTCGTTCAGGGCCGTCGAACAAAGCTCTTCGATGGCGCAAAAGAAATGGGCGGCCCCGAGGCCGCCCAAATCCGAAGAATGGTCGAAGACCGACTACTGCAGGTTGTTCGCGACGGTCGTAAGCTTGTTCTGAACGCTGCTGCCGACGCTGGTCATCGCGGTGATCGCGGCGACGGCGATCAGCGAGGCAATGAGCGTGTACTCGATGGCGGTGGCGCCCTTCTCGTTCTTCATCAGACGACGGAAAATGGACAGCATGTGTATCTCCAAAAAGAAAAGAACGTTCTTTGACCTACGCCCGTCCGCCTGCCCGGAAGTTCTGGGGACTTCGAGGCAATCGACACAAGCGCTGGGGCCGGTATGCGCCCCCTACCTCAATGAATAGTAGAGGTATGTATGCTAAGATATTGATTTCAAATAGTTATTCAACGCAGGAATTGTATCAACTTCTTCAGAGTGCGCGTTGTTGCAAGGGGCATGTTATCGTTCTCTTTAACAGGGGAGGCGTGTCATGAAGTCAATTCTGACAATGGCCTGGACGGCGGAAGATCCGTCCGCTTTCGATCTGGCTGCCAAGATTGCCCGCACTTTCGGTGCGCGGCTGATTGGTCTTGAGCCGCCGTCCTATGGCGTGATGAGCATGGCCTGGGCCGACGCCGGCATGGGTGCGCCGATCGGTGGCGGCCTGGCGGAAGACGCCGAGGAACGCCAGCGCGTTGCCGCGGTGAAGCAGGCTTTCGACGATCGCGCGAAAGGCCTGACCTCGGAATGGCGGTCGGCAGACGACAGCGGCCCGACGGCGATCGGTACGATCGGGCGCGCCTATGACCTTATCGTGCTGCCGCAACCGGGGGCCTTGCCGAAGATGCCCGAGAGCGTCTTCGAGACGGCACTGTTCGATTCGGGGCGTCCTGTGCTGGTGGTGCCGCCCGGCTTCGGCGGCATGGTCGGCAAGCGCATCCTTTTTGCCTGGAACGGCTCGACCGAAAGCGCGCGGGCGATTTCGCTGGCGATGCCCGTCCTGAGCGGCGCCGAGGCGATCGAGGTATTCAGCGTGGAGGGCGCAATGGTGCCGGGCCCGACCTCGGCCGAGATCGCCGAGTCGCTGAAGAGCCACGGCCTCAACGTTACCAGTCAGCACGTGAAGCCCGGTGCCAAGACCGCGGGCCAGACGATCATCGAGCGTGCCCAGGCGCTCGGTGCCGACCTGATCGTCAAGGGAGCCTATACGCAAAGCCGCCTCCGCCAGATGATCTTCGGCGGCGTCACCCGCGATCTCATCCTGACGTCGCCGTTGCCGGTTCTCTTCTCCTACTGACAATCCGCCGCCGGTCTTGCGGCCGGCGGCCGTGCTAGAAACCGCCGCATGACGGCTGGCCCGACCGAGATCGCAGACTCGAGGCGACGCCGCCGTGCGCTCGGCATGGCGGCCGTGCTCTGTGCCGCGGGGGCCGCACTGGCGTTCTGGCTGCTGCGCGGCGAGGGGCCGGCGGCGGGACCGACGATCGGCGAACGGCTGGTGGCCCTGCGCGCCGAGCGCGCCGCCCTGCAGGCGCGGGCCGATGGCGCCGCGCGGATCGAGCTGCTGTCGTCCTTTCGATCGACCGGTCTGCTCTCCGATGCCCTCGCCGCGCGCTACGAGGCCGATCGGGAGCGTGCCTTCGACAGCCTGCCGGTGGCGCGCCGGCAAGCCTTCGTCGAGATCGACGCCGTCAACGCCGCACTGCGCGATGCCATCGAGCGCCCGGGTCCCGGCGCCCGCTTCGCGGTGTCCCGGGTCGTTGGACCGATCGGCGGCGAGCTCGAGCGGCTGGCCGCTCACGACGACACGCCGGTGATTCTTTCCTACGGACCGGCCTTCGTGCCGCCGCGCCGCGCCACGGGCGAGCTCATGCTGGCACCGGGAACGCCGCCGCCGCCGCCGGCCGACAGCGCCCTGCGTCTCGATACGCGCCGCGGCCAGGCCGAAGGAGCGGCTTCGTCGCCCACGGTTCCGCGCTATGCCCCGTCATTTGCTGCGTCCGGCGCCGAGGATCCGCCGGTCGAGATCGAGATCGTGGGCCTGCGGCTCGCGCCGGCCAACGGACCTCCGCCCGTGCTGTCGGTCGGCGCCTGGCGGGGCGAGGCGGCGGTCGCGCCCGAGCGGCTGCGCTTTTCCGTGCCGCGCGGCGCTTTTCCGACCGACGTCGCGCGCACGAGCTTCGCCGTCGGCACGCTGGCACTGCGCCGTGCCTCGCGAACCGTGACGTTCCAGCTGCTGTTCACCGTGCTGCCGGACAAGCCCGGCTCGTTCGCCCTCGATCAGCGGGTGCGTACGACCGTGCCTGAGTCGAACACGCTGGTCTCGCCGGAGATCCTGGCGCGCGCCGGCAATGGCGAGACCCGGACGGTGCGGCGCTGCTTCGATCCGCCGCCCGGCTGGCGCTTCGACCGCGACAAGCGGCGCGTCGTCATCGTCGAGCGCCTGGGCTGGCTGAACGACATTCCGGACGAGACCATGAACGGCGGCTCGGTCGAGTTCGTGCCCGAGGACTCGCCCGGCCAGATCTGCCTCGCCGTCGTCGCCAGGCCCGTCACCAAGACGGCGCGCACCGCCACGATCGGCCGCTTCGAGGCGACCCTGGTGCGCGACCGGCCGGTGGAGCAGGTCGTGCAGAGCGGCGTCCGTGCGCTCGACTGGAACGAGTCCGTGCGCGTGCCGATCGAGCCGGGCATGGTGGAGTGGAAACTCTATGTCCGCCTGTTCGACGAGATCGTTCGCGAATACGAGGGCAAACCCGATTCCGGCGCGGCTTCTGCCGGCATGCCGTTCCTGAGTATCTCCAGCGATGCCGGGGGCCGGGCTCTCGTCCTGCGTGCCGATCCGGCGGCGGTGCCTTAGGTCGACATTCGTTCGGGGCGTCCGACATAGTGCCCCGCCCATCGTGCGGCGGAGCGGATCAGCGGCGCCAACAGGCGTTCCCGGACGGTCGGCGGCAGGACGATCGACAGCCTGGGCGCCGGATCGCGCGGCAGTCCGCCGATCTCCTCGCGGATCCGCCCGAGCAGGGCGATGTAGGGCTCGTAGAGGCCGCGCCGCACGGTGCGCGAGAACGGGCCGAGATAGGAGATGTGGCTGCACAGGAAGACGCCCGCCTCCACTTCCTTCACGCCCGAGAAGTGACAGAAGATCAGCGGGAAGCCGCCGTCGACCACGAAGGCACCGCCGGGGGCCTGTGCGATCGAATGGCGGCAGACGTTCCACGGCCCGACATTGGCGCCGGGATGGGTGATCTCGACGACGTTCGGGAACTTGGCGAAGATGTGCTCGAGATATTTCTGGTCGGCGAAGCGGTCGCCATCGACGCCGCCGTAGCACCAGTCGATGCAACTCTCGCGCCACCATTGCGCCGCTTGCCGGCCGACCGGGTCGGCCCGAAAGCTCACCCAGCCGACGTTGAACCTGCCGTATTTCTCGAGGCGCTTCGCCCACCAGTGGAAGCGGTGGCCGACCAGCCCGACCGATGCGCCGGCCATCGCCTCGAAGAGCGGCGCCGGGCTCGCGTAGAAGAGAAGGTCGGCATCGAGGTAGGTCACAATTTCGTCCGGCGCCGCGTCGCCGAGCGCCGAGGCGACGATACAGCCCGACAGGGTGAAGTAGTAGTCGCGCAGGCAGCGGCTGTCCTTGATCGCGAGCACGTCGGGATTGTCGCGCTCGAAGTCGGCGAGCGACGTCAGGGTCACGCCGGGCTCGCCGAGCCGCGCCAGCTCGCGCTCGCAGGCCGGCGTCAGGCAGAGCACCGAGATCCGGCAATCGGGATCGACCCGGCGCAGCGAGCGGATCATCGCCAGGCCGCGGTCGAGATAGCGATGGTCGAAGAACGTGCAATAGCGGTGCATGCCGGACGAGCCTGCCGCCGCGCCCTACCGCCCGCGCGCTTCCAGCCGCAGGCGCCGCTTGCCGGCGGCGTCGTTGAGATCGAGCGTGACGCCCGCGATGTACGCGGTCCTCGCCGCGCCGATCGCCGCGATGAAGCTCTGCTCGATGTCGGAGGCCGGCGCCGGGCAGGCCGTCAGCGTCGCCGGGCCGGCGACGAAGCGCAGCCCGTCGGGATCGAGCTGGTAGGTGCCGGTGAGCCTGTTGCAGCCGGTCGAGGCCGCGAACGCGCCGGCATCGTCGAGCCGCAGCGTCGGCCGGCGCCGCCAGTCCTCGAACGACGGCCGCTGGCCGTCGATCTCGACCACGCGCCATTCGGTGTCGCGCAGCGCCGCCCCGCGCGGCGGCGGCGCGGGGCAGGCGCCGTCGCGTCGGAGGCTCAGGAACTCGTCGACGGCGATCAGGCCGGGCTCGGTGAAGCGGCCGACGATCTCGACAAAGAGGCTGGCGTCGCGCGACGGCGTCGCCGCGACCCAGGCCTTTTCGAGGTCGGGCTCCGCGCCGCCGCCGGCCACCGCATAGGTGCGGCCGGCCAGGCAGGCCGCGAACACGCCGCCGTCCTGGGCGTCGCGATACATGCCGCTCAGGCGGAACTTGCCGTCCAGCGGATCGGGCGCCGCCGCCCGCGCGAGCTCCGTGCCGCCCTCGGCGACCAGCTTGCCGTCGCCGACCTGGCGGAAGAGGCGCCGTGCGTTGTCGTTGCCGCGCAGCGCAAGCCGCACGCCGCCGTCGACCACCTGGGTCCACTGTCCAAGCTCGAGCCTGGCCTCGTCCGAGTCCGCGCTCTTCTCGCGCAGGCGGTAGGTGCCGTCGGGGAACAGCGTCAGCGTGAGGCCGCCGCCGGCGTAGGTCCGCGGCGGCTCGCCCGGCCGGCCGGCGGCGTGGCAGCGCATCGAGCGGCCGGCGGCGGTGAGGGTGGCCTCGCGGCCGCGGCCGCGCAGCTCGTAGTAGGAGTCGGAGTAGGCGAAGCCCGAGCCGGACGCCACCCGCGACAGCTCGATCTCGGGCTGGCCCGGCACCGTGATCGTGGCCAGCTCGCCGTCGGCGGAGAACTTCGCCGAGAAGTCGCCGCCGCCCGGGCAGACATACATGACGTCCGGGCCCGGCGGCGGCATGGGCTGCGGCGCCGGCGGCGCGCCGGGCGGCTGCGCGGGGGCAGGCGCCTGCGCCAGAGCGGGCGCCGCGGCGAGCAGGAACGACAGGACCATACGCATACGCTTCATTGACTGGACTCCGGAATGCGACCGTCGGCCGAGAGCAGGACGGCGACCGGCCGGGTTGTCTCGAATTGCGCCAGGACGATCAGCGTCACCACCATGATGGGCACGCAGAGGAACATGCCGACCACGCCCCAGATCGAGCCCCACACGACCAGCGAGACGATCACGACCAGCGGCGAGAGGTTGAGCGAGCGGCCCATGATGGCCGGCTCGATCACGTTGGCCGTCACGACCTGGACGGTGCCGAACACCAGCAGCACGATCAGGAACGGCGTCAGCGTGTCGAACTGGATCAGCGTCAGCAGCGCCGGCGCCACGATCGCCAGGATCGAGCCGACGGTCGGGATGTAATAGAAGAAGAACACCAGCACCGCCCAGAAGGCCGCGAAGTCGACGCCGACCGACGACATGACGACGTAGGCCAGCGCCGAGGTGAATGTGGCGAGCGTGGTCTTGATGCGGATGTAGAGGCGGATCTCGCGGTCGATGCGGTCGAGCACGGCGCGCACCCGCGCCTCCTGGCCGTCGCCGTGGAACAGCACGCCGAGCTTGCGCCGGAAATGCGCCTGCTCGACGAACAGGAACAGCGTGTAGATCAGGATCAGCCCGGCGAAGCTCACCACCGTGGCGACGGCGGTGGCGATGCTGCCCAGCGTCTCGGCGAGGCTCACGCGGGCGATCAGCTCGGCCAGGGTCGGTGCCTGCTCGAAGCCGATCAGGTGCGCGCCCTGCTCGATCAGGTGCGTCAGCCGCGCCTCGTAGGCCGGCACGGCGGCCAGCACCGCCTGGACGTTGCGGCCGATCGTGCGGCCCACCACCCAGAACAGCCCGCCGATCAGCAGCACCGCGGCGCCGAGCGCCACCGGCTGCGGCAGGCGCAGCCGGCGCAGCCGCGGGTGCGTGAAGGTCTCGGCCAGCGCGTCGATCATGTACCAGAGGACGATGCCCAGCACGAACGGCAGCAGCAGCCCGCGCCCCGCCACCAGCAGGTAGATCGTCGCAGCGATCACGATGGCCCACAGGGCGGCGCGTTGCAGCGTCATGGCGGCACTATAGGCGCTGCCGCTGCCTCAAAGGAGGCAACCTTGTGGCAGGTGCGATGTCGGGTGCGATATCGGGCGCGTTACGGTTCGGCGAGCATCGCCCGGCCGCGCGCGGTCAGCTCGACCCGGCGCTCGCCATCGTTGCCGCCGCCCCCCTCGATCGTGCGCATCCGGATGAGGCCCTCGGCGCGCGCATCCTCCCACACCGGGAAGCGCGGGCAGGAACTCTGCCACGCGTCCAGCACGTCCTCGCGGCGGCGCGGCCGGGCCGCCACCCATTCGAGGAACTGGCGCATGATCAGCGGCGGGCTGGCGGAGACCGACATGGCGCCATTCTAGAGCGGGATAGTGTCGGATCGACTCATGTTTTCCGGACCGCGCGCGTCTCGCGCGCCTCCCGCGCCTCGGATTCATGAGCGCGCGGGACGCGCGCGGTCCGGGAGAGCATGAAATCGAAGGTTGGATCTTGAAACAGCCGCGTTCCGGTTTTTCCCCAGCCTGTGGATAACTCGAGTTGCAGGTTCAGCAGGATTTTGCTAAGAAAAAGCCTATGCTGCACTTAACCCCGTCCGGACCGATCCGGGCGGGGTTTTTGCTGGGTTTTTCGCCGGAGGCCCGCCGGAAAGGAGCGGGATTTCAGTAGAATCCGCAGGCCTGCGCCGTGGTGCCGACGGTGGCCCAGCGGCGTCCCTCGCCGCGGAAGCAGCCGTTGCTCCAGGTGCCGGTGAAGACCTGGCCGTCCGGCCCGCCCGACTTGGTGCCCCAGCCGTTGGCCCTGCCGTCGGTCCAGTCGCCCTCGTAGCGCGTGCCGTTGGCCCACACCCGCACGCCGCGGCCGGTCAGCTGGCCGTTCACGAAGTCGCCTTCGTAGCGGCCGCCGTCGGCGAACATCAGGATGCCGCGGCCGGTCCGCTGGTTGTCGCGGAACTCGCCCTGGTAGCGGTTGCCGTTCGGCCAGATGTAGCTGCCCTGGCCGTGCGGCCGGCCCTCGACGAAGGTGCCGATCAGCTTGGCGCCGGTGCGGAAGGTGTAGGTGCCGCGGCCGTCGCGCTCGCCGGCCTTGAACTCGCCCTCGTAGCGTCCCTCGGGGCGCCCGGCCTTGTCGGCGTAGACGATCTTGCCCTGGCCCTCGTAGAGCCCGTCCTTCATCTCGCCGTCGTAGCGGTCGGTGGGGCGGCCGTCCTTGGTCCACTGCAGGATGCCCTTGCCCTGGGCGAGGCCGTGTTCGCAGGCGCCCGACCACGAGATGCCGATGCTGGGCTCGGCGTTCATCAGCACGACGGCGCAGCCGGTCTCGGGATCCTTGACCTCGTCGCTCGCCGTCGGCGCCTGGCCGGGCGGCGGCACGGCGGGCGTGAGCCGCGGCACCGGCTTGGTGCCGAGGTCGGGCACCGGCCGCGAGGTCTGCGCCGCGGCCGGCAGGGCCGCGAGGACGAGGACGCAGAGGAACGGGAGGCGCCGCATGGCGCCGCAGTCTAGCAGAGGCGGGCGCGTCGCCTACGGCCGGTGCAGGCAGTGGTGCGGCGCCGACAGCGCGCGCAGCCACAGCGAGCCGGCGCGGCCGGCGAGATAGCCGGCGCAGGCGGCGGCGGCCGTCGCCGCCGCGACCTCGAGCGGCATGCCGTCGGGCAGCAGCCCGGCGCCGAACGCCAGGAGCGCGACCGCGCCCAGCAGCAGCGCCGCCCACAGCCCGTCGCGGCCGCGCGGCAGGCGCAGCCGGTCGTAGAGACGGTCGACCTGCAGGCGGGCGAAGGCGCCGCGCACCGTGCCGAGGATCGCGCCGGTGACGAGGCCGACCAGCCACGGCGCCGGATCGCGCGCCTCCGGGCCGGGCATCGCCAGCAGCAGCACCGCGGCGGCGAGCGCCAGCAGCGGCGCCAGGAACAGCCGGCCCGGCGGCAGGGAGCGCCCGCGCGCTTCCTTGGCGAACAGCACGACGGCGCCCGCCGTGCCGGCGAGCACCAGGAGGTGAAGGATGTTGGGCTGCACGAACATGACGGCCGCGATTTTACGCCTGCCGCCCCCGCGGAGCCGGGCAGCGGTGCGGCGATTTCGGGGATTTCCGCACCGCCACTGCCACATTTGATGAACGGTTATTCAGGAGGAGTGACGGCATGGGCCGAAGCACGAGGGAGAATGCTGCGCCGTTGATGGAGCACACCGCGCAATGGACGGGAAATCCGTTGAGTTTCGTCGAGGGCCCGCTGCAGGCGACGCCCGACATGTGGCAGAGGGAGGTTCTGTCCGAGATCGGTGCTGGACTGATGGCACCCGACGAAGCGGTGCGCATTGCCGTCACCTCGGGGCACGGAGTCGGCAAGTCGGCGCTGGTGGCGTGGATCCTTCTGTGGGCCATGGCGACGCGCGAGGACACGCGCGGCGTCGTCACGGCCAACACCGAGACGCAGCTTCGGACGAAGACCTGGGCCGAGCTTGCGAAGTGGCTGCGCCGCTGGGAGCTGCGCGACTGGTTCGACTTCACGTCGACATCGCTGGCCTCGCGCGTCGTCGGCCATGGCCAGACCTGGCGTCTCGATCTCGTGCCGTGGTCGACCACGAATGCCGAGGCCTTCGCCGGCCTGCACAACCAGGGCAAGCGCACGATCGTGGTGTTCGACGAGGCGTCGGCAATCCCCGACGTGATCTGGGACACGACCGAGGGCGCGCTCACCGACAAGGACACCGAGCTGCTCTGGCTGGTGTTCGGCAACCCGACCCGCAACACCGGGCGCTTCCGCGAATGCTTCGCGCGCTTCGCCCACCGCTGGCGAGGCCGCCAGGTCGATTCGAGGACCGTCGGCATCACCAACAAGGCCCAGCTCCAGCGCTGGGTCGACGATTATGGCGAAGACAGCGACTTCGTGCGTGTCCGCGTGCGCGGCGTCTTCCCGCGCGCGGGATCGATGCAGTTCATCGACCTCGACGACGTCGAGTCGGCCATGCGGCGGCAGGTGCCGCACGAGCCAGACGAGGCGACCGTGATCGGCGTCGACGTCGCGCGCTTCGGCGACGATCGCTCGGTGATCTTCGTCCGCAAGGGTCGAGACGCGCGCAGCCGTCCGCCGCTGGTGTTCCGCAAGGTCGACACCATGACGCTCGCCGGCAAGGTGGTCGAGGTCGCGGCCCAGCACCGCGCCGACGCCGTCTTCGTCGACGAGGGCGGCGTCGGTGGTGCGCTGATCGATCGCCTGCGCCAGCTCTGCGTGCCGCACGTGATCGGCGTGCACTTCTCGGGCAAGCCCGATCGATGGACCGCCGAGGGCAGCGGGCCGCTGTTCGCCAACAAGCGGGCGGAGATGTGGGGCCGGATGAAGGAGTGGCTGAAGACCGGCGCGATTCCCGACGACCCGACGCTGGCACAAGACCTGATCGGCCTCGAGTACGGCTACGACGCACGCAATGCGATCCAGCTCGAGAAGAAAGAAGACATGAAGAAGCGCGGCCTCGCCTCGCCCGATCTCGGCGACGCGCTGGCGCTCACCTTCGCCTATCCGGTTCATCCGGTCTGGCAGCGGCGCGACGTCGATATGAGGCCGCGTATCCTCGACGAAGACCACGACTACGACCCCAACCACGACCTCTGACCAAAGGAGCAATCATCATGTGCATCTTCTCTCCCCCGACACCCGCCATGCCGCCGCTGCCGGCGCCGCCGCCCGCTCCGCCTCAGCCGCCGCGCGAGGCCGACCCCGCGGTGAAGGCCGCACGCGAGGACGCACGCCGGCGCGCCGCCGGCCTGCAGGGCTATCGCAGCACCATCGCCACGTCGGGACTCGGCCTTGCCGATGCGCCCGCTCCCAACACCACCGGTTCGAAGATCCTGCTGGGGCAATAGACATGAAACTCACCGACGGCGACCTGCGTCGCCACTGCGAGCGCCGGCTGGGCGCACTCGATCGTGAACGCCAGAGCTGGTTCCAGCATTGGCGCGAGCTTTCCGACTTCATCCTTCCGCGGCGCGGCCAGTTCCTGAGCCTGCCGGGGCAGAGCGACCGCGGTCGCAAGGTCAACGGCAAGATCCTCGACTCGACCGGCACGCTTGCCGCCCGGACGCTGGCGTCGGGGCTGATGTCGGGCGTCACCTCGCCGGCGAGGCCGTGGTTCCGCCTCACCGTGGCCGAACCGGGGCTTGCGCAGGCGCCGGGCGTGCGCCCCTGGCTCGACCAGGTCCAGGACGCGATGCTGCGCGTGTTCGCACGGTCCAATCTCTACAACGCCCTGGCCACGATCTACGAGGAGCTGGGCGTGTTCGGCACCGGTGCGTTGATGGTGCTGGAGGACGAGCAGGACGTGGTGCGCGCCTGGCCGCTCACGGTCGGCGAATACTGGCTGGCCTCGTCCGAACGCCAGGTGGTCAACACGCTCTACCGCGAGTTCCCGCTGAGCATCTTCCAGCTCGTCGAGCGCTTCGGTCGCGATGCCGTCTCGCCGCATGTGCGCGAGCAGTACGATGCCGGCGCGTGGGATCGCGAAGTGACCGTGGTCCATGCGATCGAGCCCAACGAAGGGCGCGACCTCGCGCGCGCCGACAACCGCAACATGGCCTTCCGCTCCGTCTACTACGAAAAGGCGGGTGACGGCGAATGCCTGCTCTCGGTGTCGGGCTTCGAGGAATTCCCCGCGATGTGCCCGCGCTGGCATCTGGTGGGCAACGACGTGTGGGGCCGCTCGCCCGGCATGGATGCGCTGCCCGATGTGAAGGGTCTGCAGACCATGCAGAAGCGCTTCGGTTTGGCGCTGGAGAAGATGGTCAACCCGCCGATGGTGGCGCCGCCCTCGCTGCGCAACGAGCCTGTCTCGTCGCTGTCGGGCGCGGTGACCTACGTCGCCGATACGACCGGCGTCGGCTTCCGGCCGGCCTACCAGATCAACCCGCCGGTCAACCACCTCGCGTCGGCGATCGCCGATCGCCAGCGCAGCGTGCAGGCGGCGTTCTATGCCGACCTGTTCCTGATGATGAGCCAACTCGACGACGTGCGCAGTGCGACCGAGATCGTCGAGCGCCGCGAGGAGAAGCTGGTGATGCTGGGGCCGGTGCTCGAACGGCTGCACGACGAGCTGCTCGATCCGTTGATCAAGCGGGTGTTCGCGCTGATGGAGCGGGCCGGCACCGTTCCGCCGCCACCGCCGGCGTTGCGTCATCAGGAGGTGGACGTCGAATACGTGTCGTCGCTCGCCCAGGCACAGCGTTCGGTGGCGACCGGCGGCATCGAGCGGTTCGTCTCGTTCGCCAGCCGCGCCGCGGCGATGAAGCCGGACGTGCTGGACAAGCTCGACATCGACCAGACGGTCGACGCCTACGGCGACCTGCTGGGCGTGCCCGGCCGGCTGATCGTGCCGACCGAACAGGCGACGGCGGCGCGCGAGCAGCGCGCCCAGGTGCAACAGCAGCAGATGGCGTTGCAGGCGGGCCAGGCGATGGCCGCCGGCGCCGAGAAGCTCGGCCGCATCGACGCGGGCGGCGGCAAGAACGCCCTTCAGGCCCTGCTGGGCCGCTGAACTGGAGAGGAATATGGCAAGCATCAGAATCAACGGGGTGCCCGAGGAAACGACGGCCCCCATGCAGCTCGACGACGATCCGATCGGCATCCGGGCCGACGAGATGTTCGCGCGCCAGCTCGATACCGGGTTCGCGGGCGAGGTGCGCGATCTGCTCTTTCATCCCGACACCGGCCTTGCGGCGAGGAGCGCCGAGGATGCCCTGGCCGGGGTTGCCGAGACCCTGCCGAGGCTGGGTGAGATGAAGGACCGCACGCTGGCGCAGGCGATCGGCCCGCGCCAGCGGGCGATCCTCGAACCGCTGATCGACACCCGCCTCGACCGCGCGACGGCCGATCTCGGCCGGATCGCGCAGCTTGCGACCTCGGACCTCGACGACCGCACCGTGGTGGAGCGCATCGCCGATCTGCAGCGGGATGCGGCGCTCGCCTGGCACGACCCGGCGCACCTGCGCGTGCTGGGTCGCGCCACGGTGACCGAGCTGCGCTACCAGGGCGAGCGCACGGGTCGGGACGCGGCCGAGACCGACGGCGCGGTGCGGCGGGGCCTGAGCGACCTCTATGCCGGCGCCGTCGAGGCGGCCATCGCCAGGGACCCCGACGCCGCCGCGAAGCTCTATGAGCATGCGCGCGACGTCATCCAGCCCGACCGGCAGGCGGTCATCGAACGCAGGATCGGGCGCGCGCGCGAGGAGCGCGGAGTGATGGAGGTCGTATCGCGCCTTGTGGAGACGCCGGATGACGCGGCACGCCGCCCGGACCTCGACGACTACCAGGCTCGTGCAGCGGAGCTGACGCCGACGGATGCCTCGCCCGAGGTGCGTGCGCAGGTGAGCCGGATGGCCCGGCTCGAGCATGCGCGGGCCGACCGGGCGTGGCAGGCGGCGCGCGGCCGCGCCGCCGTGGCGGCGCTGGACTGGCTGGGCAGGAATCCGGCCGCGCCGCTGCTGGCGATGCCGGCCGCGCTGCGCGACGGGCTGAGCCCAGAGCAGACCGGGCGGCTGGACGCGGCGGCCATCAATGGCGGCCGCCCGGTCACCGACCGCGACCTCTTCGAGGCGCTCGACCGGCTGGCCGCGCACGAGCCGGAGGCCTTCGCGGCGATCGACCTCGCCCAGCACCGGCTGTCGCTCGACGATCGCGACTATCGGCGTCTGGCCGGGTATCGGGAAGCTCTCGTGGCAGGCCGGTCCGACGCCGCCTTCGAGCGTCACGGCCTCGGCCACATGTTCCTCGACGAGGAGCTGCAGCGGACCAACATCGACTCTGGCGGACCGGAAGGCGGGGCCGCACGACGGCGGCTCGACCGGCTGCTCGGCGCCTTCGAGGCCGTCGAGGGCAGGCCGGCAACGATGGCGGACATCCGCGGCCTCGTCGGCGACGTGCTGCGGCAGCCGGCCGACGATCCGAACGTCGTGCGTGTCGCGGGAGGCGATCCGGCCGGCGCCGACATCGATACGCAAGTCGCGCAACAGCAGGAGGCCCAGAACCGTCCGTCGGCACAGCGGTCGACATCGCCGCCGTCTGCCCCGCCATCCCAGGAACCGGGCCGCGGCTACGGCAAGCGACCTCAGGCGGAGATAGAAAGAGGCATGACCCACGACCAGATCAAGATCAATCGCGACCAGGCCTTCCGGGAGCTTACGCGACAGCCTCTGACGGCGGAGCAGGAGGCCAAGAGCGCACCGCTACCCGATGATTGGGAGAAGACCAAGCCCGCGGACATCGTCGACGAAATCGAGCGTGCGGCCGAACGGCACGGTGTGCCGATCCAGTTGCTTGCCCGCCTGCTCTACCAGGAAGGCAAGTTCAACGAGACCGACAAACTGAAGAGGCCACTGCTGATGGAATCAAACAATCCCACGAGGCCGATCGGCTACGCCCAGATGACCAAGGATACCTTCGAAGACCTGAAGCGCCGCGCGCGGGCGCGCGGGGACGAGGATCGGGCGAGAGAGTTGGCCGGGTACTCGTTGGCCAACCGAGAGCAGTCATTCGATGTCGCCGCGGAGCAACTCGCCTATCTTCATCGGTTGATGGGAGGCAGTTGGCCCAAAGCTGTCGCCGCCTACAACTATGGCCCCGGCATTGGGAAATGGTTTGACGGCCAGAATGTCGACATCTCAACCGGAAAGTGGGGCGAACTGAAGGGTTACCTTGCCATGATATTGAGGGGTGCTGCCGAGGATCCGCAAACGGCCGACGGCTACGTCTACCAATCGCCTTTTCGAGGGCGCGCACGCGATCGGCTCTATCGATCCAACGTTCCCTCGGATACCCAGAACAACCCGTAAAAGTTGTATTGTATTGACGTAGACAACCAATATGATGGTGCTTATGGCAAGAATCCGATGTCTTGGCTGGGTTCTCACGGCGCTGTCGCTGATCGGCGCCTGTCCGGCGGGCGCGCAGTCGGAAGGACTGCTCGACGTGTTGAGCGGCGACGAGACAATCTCAAGCGTCAATTCGATTGGCACGAGCGTCAACTCGATTGCCAATGAACGGCTGCTGGCACATCTCACCGCATACTATCGGGCGTATGGGAGGGTACGCCTCGGGCGGGAGAGTCGCCTGGCGAACGGTGTCGCCTGGCGACTGCAGACGGACGTTCGCACCGGCTTGTCGGCCCCACGACTCACATGGATGCCCGATCGCAACAGCTTGGAACGCGCGAATGCTCTGTTCGAGGCGATGCACGGCGAGTGGCTGGCGCAGTACGACTACAAGGACATCGAATGGCGAAGCCGTGCCTTCTACATTTGGAATGACCAGCCGCTGCCGCCCTTGGGCGGACCGCCCTACTTCGGGCAAGTGAAAGTCGCGGTGACTTACGCCAGCTCGCGTTTCGTGAGCTACATCGACCTGGCGCAGGAGCACAAGGCGACCTCTTTCTGGCTATTGGTGACTGGACGGGTGCTGGACCTCGAGCGGCGGCAGGTCTGGGAGGTGACGGCCTGCCGGGGGAACGAAGACGGGTTCTGGTTCGGCGATCTGCTCGACCTGTGCGACGGGGAGGCGAGCAGACGTGTCTTTGCGCTGTGGGCGGGCAAGGTCGACGAGGCAATGAATGCGGCCCGGCGCCGAGGAGACGAGCTCTCGGTCCAGTGTGCCGAATCCATGAGGCCTCTCGACTGGACCCGCTCCGGAATCTCGCTCTATCTGACCCCGGACGGCTTGGCGGTGTTCAATCGCCATTGGAGTCCGAACAGCGCCAAGTTCTGCGCGTTCTACGACATCACGGTGAATCCCATCGTCATCCCCTATCGCGAACTCGAGCCGTTCATGAAGCCCGGGCTGCTACGCGATGAGTTGCTGCGCTAGGACAAGGTGAACCTCGGCATCATGAAGGGGCGGTGGCTCGATGTTACTCGTACTATTGCCTACTGGGGCCTTTGGCTTTTCTTGGTCTTCTTCTTCTTCTTCTGGGCGACTACCGGCGAAATCTGGGACTTCAATCAGGATCCGACGACCTATCGCCAAGTCTACCTCGACGCGGACCTGCATATACGCATTTCGTGGGCGTACGCTGTGTTGACGGGCATCGCGATTCCTTTTCAGGCGGCCGGCCTGAAGGCGCGTCGCTTCTCCAAGGTCGCCGTTGCGGTGTTCGCGCTGCATGTCTGCTTCGCCGTCGCCAGCGACATGTTTGGAATCGACATGATCTGTTGCACATAAAGCTGTGGTCGACGACGGCATCGATCGTGCAGCGGCTGGTTGAGTCCGGGACAGGCCTCGCACTGGTTACCTGAAGCAGTTCATCATCCCGCGGCCTCGCCCCGGCATCCCTCCCGATGCCGGGGCGTTCTTGTTTTCAAAACCCTCTCGAAAGGAGAATCGACATGTGTGATTTCGGAGCGGCCCTCATGATGGCCGCAAGCGGCGCGCAGGCGCTGGTCGGCGCCTCGCAGAAGGCGCACGAGGCGTCGGTGCAGCAGAGCGCTGCGCTCTACCAGGCGGCGCTCGCGCGCAACGCGGCGTCCGTCTCGGACTACCAGGCGCAGGACGCCGAGCGCCGCGCTGCCGCCGAGGAGGAGGGCCGGCGGCGCAAGACGGCGCTGGCGCTCGGCACCCAGCAGGCGCGCTTCGCCGCGCAGGGCAGCGATCTCATGGGCTCGCCGATCGACGTCATCGGCGACACCGCCGCAACCGGCGAGTTCGACGCCCTCACGGTCCGCTACCAGGGCGAGCGCGAGGCCTGGCTGCAGCGGCTGCAGGCGGCCAGCCAGCGGGCGAAGGCCGCCGAGTACGGTGCCGCCGCGGCCAACATCGATCCGTCCTACGGCATCGCGACCTCTCTCCTGGGCGGGTTTTCGGACATGACCAGAACGGCAAAAGGTGCTGGTTTCTTCAGGAAACTTGGCTTGGAGTGACAATTGCTTAAGCAGAACGCGCATTGGACGATCGTGAGTATTATTAAAGGACTATCTTCCCAAGAAGCGACTGTGGCCGCCACGCCACAGTGGCGGCAGCAATGCGTCGGGCGTGCTTATACATTGTGGCGCCTGGCGGGGGGGCTCAGGTACATTCCACCCCGTCGTCGCGACTGATTTTTGGTGCCCCCGTCCCCCCTTCGGCGTCGGGGCAGTGTAAGAGAGGGAGATATCTGATGAAGAAGGCACTTCTGGCCGCTGCGGCGGTCGTAGCGCTGCCGGTCATGGCCCAGGCGCAGACGCCGGAGCCCGGGCTGTACATCGGCGCGGAAGGCGGCATCAACTGGCTGACGAACTTC